>Ga0308160_10000890_pt1 | contig 47522 bp, 32 predicted proteins | sample PhyFR1_FD_201036 | JGI IMG/M metagenome (GOLD analysis project Ga0308160, IMG submission 201036) | Phyllosphere microbial communities from UC Gill Tract Community Farm, Albany, California, United States - DLSLF.R1 | ecosystem: Host-associated > Plants > Phyllosphere > Unclassified | place: USA...
CGGTGCTGCGCGCCGCGATCAACCGCGGCGAGGTGATGTACATCGACCAGCACCTGTCGGAAACCGTCGAACAGCTGCGCAGCCGCCACATCGCCCCGGTCGACGTCGCCGTGGTCGAGGCGGTAGCGATCACGGAAACCGGCGCCATCATCCCGACCACCTCGGTCGGCAACAGCGCCAGCTTCGCGATCCTGGCCGACAAGGTCATCGTCGAGATCAACCTGGCCCAGCCGACCGGCCTGGAAGGCCTGCACGACGTCTGGATTCCGAAAAAGCGCCCGATGCGCGAGCCGATCCCGATCATGTCGGTCGAGCAGCGCGTGGGCAGCACCGCGATCGAGATCCCGCCCGAGAAGATCGTCGCGATCGTGATCTCGGACCAGCCGGACAGCACCTCCTCGGTACTGCCGCCGGATGCCGAGACCGCCGCCATCGCCGGCCACCTGGTGCGCTTCTTCGAAGACGAGATCCTGGCCGGGCGCCTGACCAACAGCCTGCTGCCGCTGCAGGCCGGCATCGGCACCATCGCCAACGCGGTGCTGGCCGGCTTCGTCGACAGCCCCTTCCACGGCCTCACCATGTATTCCGAGGTGCTGCAGGACTCGACCTTCGACCTGTTCGATGCCGGCAAGCTCGATTTCGCGTCCGGCTCCTCGATCACGCTGTCGCCCGAAAAGAGCGCGCAGGTGTTCCGCGGCTTCGAGCACTACCGCGACCGCCTGGTGCTGCGCCCGCAGGAAGTGTCGAACCACCCGGAAGTGATCCGGCGCCTCGGCATCATCGCGATCAACACCGCGCTCGAAGCCGACATCTACGGCAACATCAACTCGACCCACGTCAGCGGCACCCACATGATGAACGGCATCGGCGGCTCGGGCGATTTCGCGCGCAACGCCTACCTGTCGATCTTCGCGACCAAGGCCACCGCCAAGGGCGGCAAGGTTTCCTCGATCGTGCCGATGGTGACGCACGTGGATCATACGGAACACGACGTCGACATCATCGTCACCGAATACGGCCTGGCCGACTTGCGCGGACTGGCGCCGCGCGAGCGCGCCGACGTGATCATCGAGAAGTGCGTGGCCGAGCCGTACCGCAGCATGCTGCGCGACTACCTGGCGGAAGCGAAGCTGCGCGGCGGCCAGACGCCGCATGTGCTGGAGAAGGCGTTTGCGTGGCATGCGCGGTATCGCGAGACCGGGTCGATGCTGGAAGGCTGACCGGCAGCGGCAACCTGAAGGCTGCCGCCCCGCAAATAACACCGTCATTCCCGCGAAAGCGGGAATCCATACTGAGCATCCGAGGCCAGTATTTCCAAAGCACCTGGGCGCATCGGATGTACTGAATTCTTTCATTCAGCATGGATTCCCGCTTTCGCGGGAATGACGTTCCAGCCCAGCCACCCACCCCTCGAACTCCCCCGCCGGCATCGCCTGGTGATACAAAAACCCCTGTGCCATGTCGCAGCCATGCGCCCGCAGAAAACCCTTCTCGGCCTCGGTCTCCACCCCTTCCGCCACCACGTCCAGCCGCAGGCTGCGCGCCATCGCCAGCGCCGCCACCACCACCCCTGCTCGCTCGGCATCCGCATCGACGTTGGTCACCAGCGACTTGTCCAGCTTCAGCTCGTCCGGGCGCAGCCGGCTGATGTAGCTGAGCGAGGAATAGCCGGTGCCGAAATCGTCGATCGCGACCAGTACCCCGAGCGCGCGCAGGCTGTCCATGACGGCGCGGGTCTGGTCGGTGTCGGCCAGCTGCAGCTGTTCGGTGATCTCGATGCACAGCAGGTGGCTGGGCAGGCCGCTGGCGTGCAGCGCGCGTTCGACGGTCTGGGCCAGGCGGCCGGCCTTGAACTGGGCCGCGGTGACGTTGACGCCGATGCGCAGCGGTCCGTGCGCCAGACCCGGCCCCTCGTCATTCCACAGCGCGCCCTGGCGGCAGGCTTCGAAGATGACCCAGCTGCCGATCGCCTCGCCCATCGACGCTTCTTCCAGCAGCGGCAGGAACACGTCCGGCATGACCAGGCCGAGCTCTGGATGATGCCAGCGCACCAGCGCCTCCACCGCCGCCGGGCGGTCGCCGTCGAGGGCAACGATCGGCTGGTAATACAGTTCCAGCTCGTGCCGCTCGAGCGCCAGGCGCAGGCCGGCGCCGAGGCGGGTACGCATCTCCATGCGCGCGGTGAGTTCGGGGCGGTAGAACTGGACGTTGTTGCGGCCTTCTGCCTTGGCGTGGTACAGGGCGCTGTCGGCGAAGCGCAGCAGCGTGCGGAAGTCCTGGGCATCGTCGGGGTACAGGCTGACCCCGGTGCTGATCGCGATGCGCAGCTCGTGGCCGCCAAAATGCACCGGCTTGCCGCATTCGATGCGCAGTTTTTCGGTCAATGCCAGCACCGCCGCCGCGTCGCTGACCTCGGACAGCACCACCACGAATTCATCACCGCCCATGCGGCCCACGATGTCGATCTCGCGCACCGTGCGGCTCAGGCGCGCGGCGGTTTCCTTGAGCACGGCGTCGCCCGCTTCGTGGCCGTAGCTGTCGTTGATGTGCTTGAAGTAGTCGATGTCGATGAACACCACCGCCAGGCGCGTGCGGTGGCGGCGCGCCACCGCGATGCCGTGGTCGACTTCCTCGTTCAGCAGCGCGCGGTTGGCGGCGCCGGTCAGGGCGTCGTGGTGGGCCAGGTGGGCCAGGTCTTCCTCGGCGCGCTTGCGCTGGGTGAGGTCGTTGATCTGGATGAGGAAATGCTGCGGCTCGCCGTCGGCCGGCAGCAGCGTGGCCGAGACCAGCGCCCACAGCAGGCGTCCGTCACGCGTACGGTAGCGGCGCTCGTACTGGACCGCGTCGCTGCGCCCGGCCAGCAGGTCCTGCTGGTATTCCCTTTCGATGGCGTTGTCGCTGGCGTCGCCGAACGCGGCCTGGTCGCTGCCCAGCAGCTGGCCGGCCTCGAGCCCGAGCAGGCGGCACAGGGCACGGTTGACGCGCACGAAGCGGTTGTCGCGGTCCAGCAGCGCCAGCCCGAGCGGGGCATTGTCGAAGGCGCCGCGGAAGCGCCGCTCGCTGTACGCCAGGCGCAGCTCGGCGGCGACCCGTTCGCGCATGTCGTGCAGCACGATCGCGACGCCGGTCAGGTGCTCGCCGTCGTCGCAGATCGGGCCGGCCGAGAAATCGACCGGGATGCGCTGGCCGTCGTGCTCGACCAGCATGGCGGCGCCGGCGCGCGGCAGGCCGCCCGGCGCCAGCGGCACCAGCCCGCCGCCGGCCGGGTCTTCCAGGCGCACCACCTCGGCCGCCGCCCGCCCGCGCAGTCCGCCGTGCAGCGTGCTTCCCTTGAGCAGGGCTTCGGCCGCCGGGTTGGCCAGCCCGACGATGCCGCCGGCATCGGTGGCGATGACGGCGTCACCGACCCCGCGCAGCACGGCGGCGAGCCAGCGCTCCGAATTGCGTACCATGCGCTCGACCGCGGCCTTGCGCAGCGCCACCTCGATGCCGGCGCGCAGCTCGCGGTTCTGGAACGGTTTCGTCAGGTAGCCGTAGGGCCAGGCATCGGCCGCGCGCTCGACGGTCTGGTCGTCGCTGTAGGCGCTCAGGAACAGCACCGGGATGTGCAGCTCCTTGCCGATGACGGAGGCGGCGGCGATGCCGTCCATGTCGCCCTTGAGCACAATGTCCATCAGGATCAGGTCGGGGCGCTCGGTGCGGGCGCGGGCGATGGCGTCGCGGCCGTTGTCGACGCAGCCGCACACCTGGTAGCCCATGTCGTGCAGCTGGCCGTCGAGATCCATGGCCACCAGCGACTCGTCCTCGACCACGAGCAGGATGGGCGCGGCCTGGGCGCGTGAGGCGACTGATTCCTGCATCATGACGATCCTCGATGGGCGGGAATGCTGAACACCAGGGTGGCCAGCACGCCGCCGCCCTCGTCCGGCGATGGATCGATGGTGAATCGGGCGCGCAATTGGCCGCTCAAGGCAGAAACAAGTCTCAGACCAAGCGTGTGCGAGAAAGTTCGATCGAAGCCAGGCGGCAGGCCAACGCCGTCGTCGGCCACCGTCAGGCGCATGGTGCCGGCGCCGGCGCCGGGCTCGCTCACCAGGCACACCAAAATGCGGCCGTGCCGGCCTTCGGGAAAGCCGTGCTTCAGGCTGTTGGACACCAGCTCGTTCAGCAGCAGGCCGAGCGGCACCGCGACGTCGAGTCCGATCTCGACCGGCGCCGCCTCGACCCGCACCGCGATGCCGCGCTGCGCCGCCGAGGCCGCACCGCCCAGCTGCTCGCACAGCTCGGCGATGTAGGCGTCCAGCGCGATCGAGGACAGGGTGCGCGACTGGTACAGGCGCTCGTGCACCAGCGCCATCGTGCGCACCCGGCCGGCCGCCTCCAGCAGCGCCTGGCGCGCTTCGCTGTCGCGCAGGCCGCGGGTCTGCAGGTTGAACATGCTGATGATCAGCTGCAGGTTGTTCTTCACACGGTGGTACAGCTCCTTGAGCAGCGTGCTCTTGTCCTCCAGCGTGCGGCGCAGCGCTTCGTCCTGTTCCCAGCTGGCGGTCATGTCGCGCACGGTCACGATCACCAGCGCGCGCTCGCGCAGCGGGCTGGCCATGGCGTCGGCCGGAAAGCTGCTGCCGTCGCGGCGGCGGCCGTGCAGCTGGGCCGTGCCGTCGACGCCGCGCCGCAGCGGCGCCGCGCGCACGCGCTCGCACAGCGGCTGCGCCTGCGGCCCGGTCTCGTATAACAGGTCGTCGATCGCGATCCCGGCCATCGCCCCCTGCGCATAGCCGAACAGCTGCTCGCCCTGGGCATTCGCGCGCGTGACCCGGCAGTCGAGGCCGACCAGCAGCACCCCATCCGGGGTTTCCTCGAAGATCCCGCGCAAAAAGGCTTCACTGCGTTCGATTTCCTGGTTGGCGTCGCTCAGGCGCCGGCGGTCGCGCTCGGCGTCGTCGCGCTGGCGGGTGCGTTCGTGCAGCAGCGCGGCGGCCTGCACCAGCGCCTGGCCGACGGCGCGGGTCTCGCGCAGGTGCAGCGGCGGCAGCGTCACCGGTTCGCCGTAGCCGAGCGCGATCGCGGGGGGCACCAGCCCGCGGATCGAGCGTTCGATATGGCTGCCGATCGCGCGCACCAGCGCCAGGCCGAGCGTGAACATGGCCAGCGCGCCGAGCGCGATCCAGGCCAGCGAGCGCCACAGCGCGGCATTCAGGGCGCCGCGCGGCAAGGCGATCGCCACCGTCCAGTTGGACACCGCCGAGCGGCTGAACACGGTCACGTAAGGCACGCTGTCGGGACCGCGCTCGTCGACGATGCCTTCCGGCTCCAGCAGCAGGCCGCCCGCCAGGCCGGGATCGGCACGCCGGCCGACGTCGGCGCGCGAGCCGCGGCTGCGCCAGATGATGCGCGCAGTGCTGTCGTAGATGGTGGCGGTGACGTCGGGCGGGATGTTCTGGCGCGTCAGGATCGCGCCCAGGCGCTCGCCGACATACTGCATCGACAGCAGGTAGCGCACCTCCCCGCGGCGCAGCACCGGCACGTCGACGCTGGTCAGCAGCCGCCCCACGATCGGCGCGAAGTAGAGGTCCGACACCAGCGGCCGTCCGCTGTCGATCACGCGCCGCAGCTGCAGCGGATTGCCGTGCATCTGCAGCGGCGCACCGTAGGGCACGTGGGTGTTCACCACCTGGCGGCCGTCGCGTCCGACCAGCAGCAGGGTGTTGCCCGGCCGGTCGTGCAGCACCTCGGTGGCCTGGCCGTAGAAGGCGTGCAGGTCGGCGTGGTCGAGGTTGGGCGAAGTCGCCAGCGCCTGCATCGCGCCCTGGGCGCTGGCCAGTTCGCGGTCGATGGCCTGGGTCAGCGCGCGCGTGACGTCGAGCGTGGCGCGCTCGATGCCGGCACGTTCGCGCTGGTAGGAGTACAGGAAAAGCACGACGACGGCGCCGGCTGCCGGCACCATGCATGCGGCCAGCAGCATCGCCAGCCACTGGCGGATGGTGGGCGCTCGCCGCATCAGGTCGCGCAGGCGCATGGGGCGGTCTCCGGAGCCAAGACCGACAATCTAGGCCGATGCCCGCCGCCTGGCAAGCACGGCCCGGACTAGCAGCCGTGTAGCAGAACCCCGCTTCGCGCCAGAACAGGCTCGCCAGTGCGCGCACGAAGCGCGTGCCCGGCGCTTCCCAGTCGCCGGCGATCACGACCTTGCCGCGCCAGGCGTGGCCGGCCAGCTGCGGTGCCTGCTGGTCGACGCTGAAGGTGACGCGGTACACGGCATGGTCCGGGTACCAGGCGCCCTGCTTTTCGCGCGCCGGCACCTGGCCGCCCTGCTGGGCCGCCCACAGGCCGCTCGGCAGCGTGCGGGTGGCGTCGCGGTCGATGCCGGCCACCGTCAGGCGCAGCGCCGGGCCGCCGGCGCCGTCGAGATAGAAGGTGGCGCGGTCGCCCACGGCCACCCGGCGCACGGTGTCTTCGTCGAGGTAGGTGCTGGCGTCGAGCGCGCCCTCGCCCACCAGCACCGCGACGCGCTCGTTCTTGCCGACCCAGGTGCCGGGCCTGAGCTCCGGATCGAGATCGCGCAGCGTGCCGGCGAACGGCGCCAGCGGCCGGTAGCGCGCCGCGTCCTCGTCCAGCGCCGCCAGCTGGGCCTCGGCGGTGGCCAGCTGCTCGCGCAGCACCACGCTGTTGGCGCGCTGCTCGGCATCGAAGCCGGCCGAGCCGGCCTGCCAGCGCAGGCGTTCGATCTCGGCCTGCAGCGCCTGGCGGCGGCTGCCGTTTTCCGGCACCGCGAACTGGACCAGCAGCTGGCCCGCCGCCACCTGCGCGCCTTCGCGCAGCGGCAGCCCCCTCACCTGGGCGTGATCCGGCGCATGCACCGCGAATACCTTGGCCGGCTTGAGGACCGCCCCGCCCTGCACCCGGGTCGGCCAGGGCACGGCAAACAGGACCAGCAGCAGCAGCGCCAGCACGATGGTGCGGCGTCCGCGCGCACTGTGGCGGATCTGCGGCCACAGGCTGCGCCACACCTTGACTTCGCCCGCAATCGGGCGGATGACGAACCAGCTCATTTCAATGCAAAAAAGGAACAGACCGACCAGCTTGATGAAGAAGTGGTACACCAGCAATGCGATGCCCACGAACACGGTAATACGATAGAGCCAGACCGCCCAGGCGAACAGGATCAGGCCGACGTGGCGACGGCGCGGAAAATACTCGGGCGGCTCGGCCTTGAAGCCGAACAGGCGCTCGCGCAGGTCCCAGCGCGCCAGCGCAAAGGCGCGCGCATGCAGGTTCGGCATGTCGAGCCAGTCGGCCAGCACGAAGTAGCCGTCGAAGCGCATGAACGGGCTGGCGTTCACCGCCAGCGTCGCGATCCAGGTGGTGGTGGCGAGCGGGAACACGATCTCGCGCAGCATCCCGTCCGGCAGCACGGCCCAGGCCAGCGTCGCCCAGACGGCGATCAGGAGTTCGGTGGCGACGCCGGCCATCGCGACCTGCTGGCGCCAGCTTCGTTTGTCGAGGCGCCAGACGTCGTTGGTGTCGGTGTACGGCACCGGCCACAGCACCAGGAAGGCCAGGCCCATCGCCGGCACCCGGCAGCCGCGCCGCTTGGCGGTGACCGCGTGCCCGAGTTCGTGCGCGCATTTTACGAGCGTCAGCGCCACCGCGTAGGCGAACAGGCCGCCGGGCGTGAACGAGCCGGCCAGCGTGGTGCTGAATACGTCCCACTGGCGCCACACCAGCGTAGCGCCGAGCAGCAGCGCCAGCAGCGTCATCACGGCAAAGCCGCGCGAGAACACCCATTCGAAGGCGGGCGCGGCACGCGTCAGCCAGCGGTCCGGTTTCACCAGCGGGATGCGGAAGAACAGGTAATGGTGCAGCAGCTGCGTATGCCACTTGCCGGCCGCGGCCCGGTGGCGCGCCGCCATCGCCTTGCTGGAAGCGACCGGATCGGGACGCAGCAACTGGTTATCGTGCAGGAACTTCTGCACGGCCTCGACGTCGGCGCGTTCCAGGTCGAGGGGCGTGTCGGCGCGCAGCGACAGCAGGATGTCGTCCGGGTTGCCGAGCGACCAGCGGCACAGGATCTCGAAGGTGGTCCAGTCGATGCGGAAGAACTGGTTGCGCACCGGGTCTTCCAGCGTATGGCTGGGTTCCCCGGTCGCCAGTGCCGGGCCGCGGTGCAGGCCGAGCTCTTCGCGCAGCGGCGGCAGCGTGTAGTAACTCATATTGATTAGAGACCAATGGCTTGGCGGATCGCCGCCAGCGGCCGGCGCAGGATCCAGTAGGCCAGCGGCGCCCAGGCCCCGGACAGCTTCGCCGTGCCCTTCAGGCCGACGCGCTGGGCGGTGTCGCCGTCCAGCCTGGCGCGCACGCGGTAGGCATAACTGCCATCCGGACGCGCCTGCGCTTCATAGGCCACGTAGCGCACCGTGGCCGTCACCGGATCGAGCGGGCTCGATGCCAGGTACAGCTTGAGCGGCGCGCCGCTCTCGAGCGGGAGCGCATCGCCCACCGCCAGCCAGGCCTCGACCTCGACGTCGCGCGGCGAGGCGATGCGCATGATGCGCTCGCCGGTGCCGACCGGACGCCCGCTCCACTCGCCGACATCGTCGAACAGCGCGATGCCGTCGCGCGGCGCCAGCACGGTCGAGCGTTCCAGCTGGCCGTGCACGAAGCCGGCTTCGGCGCGCCTTTCCTCGATCCTGCCCTGCAGCACGGCCAGCTGGTTGCGCGACTTGCCATCGGCCAGCACCTGCTGCAGCGCCTGGCGGTACTCGGCTTCGGCGGTGGCCAGTGCCTGCGCCGCCACCGCGTCGCGGCTTTCCAGCTGCGCCTGGTCGAAGTGGAACAGCGGGTCGCCCTTTTTGACCGCCTGGTTCGGCTTGACGTCGATGGCGGCGATCACGCCTTCCAGCGGTGAACGGATCGCGGCCGGATTGGCCGGCACCAGTTCGCCCGGCGCCAGCACGGTCAGGCGCACCGGCACGCACAGCAGCGCGGCAATCGCCAGCGCCACCTGCGGCACGCGCCGGCGCCACCAGGGCAGGCGCTGCGCCGCCTCGTGCGCGCGGCGCCGGCGCAGGCGCGCGCGCAGGGCCAGCGGCGACAAGGCCAGCGGCGGCGTGCGCGCCGTCCAGGCGTGGCGCAGGATGTCGGCCCACTCCGTGAGCAGCGGCAGTTCGCTGTCCAGCCACGGGATGTCGCGCGCCAGCAGCAGGCCGCCGCGCGCCGGGTGGCCTTGCGCACCGGGCGCGATCGGCAGCCACAGCGCGTAGGCCGGCAGCCAGTCGGCCCATTCCTGCGCCAGTTCCGGCGCCACCTCGGCGGCGCCCAGCGCACGCGCCTGCCCGTCCTGCTGCAGCGCCGCCACCAGCCGGCCCAGCCACTGCACATAAGGCGTATTCGCCTCGATCTGCACCACGCCGGACAGCGCGCACACGCCGCGGTCCTCGAACCACAGCGCGGCCTGGCGGTACGGCGCCAGCGCATGGCTGCCATTCACGGCCAGGAAATCCAGTTCGACCGCCTCGCCGGCATGGCGCGCGCGGTGCGCCAGGTCCAGCAGGGTGGCCAGCGGGGTACTGGCGTCAGGGTGTCTGTCCATCGCTCATCTCATTCCATTAACCGCGCGCCATGCTGCGGGCGCGCAGCTGGGCGCTCAGCCCGGCCTTGCCGGCCGGCGCACGCAGTTCGCCGGTGCTGCGCTGCACCCCATCTTGCTGCCCGGTGCGCTGCTGGCCCACGTTGATGCGGAACAGCGCAACCGCCTCGCGCCCGCCGAGGTCGTGTGCGATCAGCTTGATCTTCAGTTCGCCTTGCAGTCCCTTCGGCACGTCGCCGGTGAACTGGCCGGTCTGGCCGTTGAACTGGACCCAGGCCGGCAGCGGACGGCCATCCTGCTGCACCGCGACCAGGCGCACCGTCGCATTCGGCTGGGTATGCGCAAAGGCATCGGCCGGTATCGTCATCGAGAGGCCGTGGCCGCTCTCCGCGAACTGGTCGGGCACGCCCTGGAACAGCACCAGCGCCGGTTCCTCGGCCTTGGCGACCACGGTGCGGAAGCCTTCGGTGCGGGTATAGATGTCCGACAGCGCGGCGGCGCGCAAGTCGATGACCGGCTGCTCCGCGGCGCGCGTGCCCACGCCGTAGCCCAGCTGCACGCTGTCGCCGGCGGCCAGGCTGCCCGGTGCCGATTCGCTGCGCACGCGGCTGTCGGCGGCCTGGCTGACCGGGGTCGGTTCCGCCACCGGCGTCGGCACCGATGCCGCCACGGCGACCGGCGCGGCAGGCTGCACGGGGGGCGCTGCCACGGGGGCCTGCAGCGGCGGGCTCACGCTCACGAGACCCGTATTGGCGCCGCTGCCCACGTTGCCGGCCGGGTCGGTGATGGTGGCCGTGACGTCGTAGTTGCGGCCCACGGTCAGGGGCGCCGCGGTGCCGGATACCGGCGTGGCGCTGGCCAGGTCGAGCGACCAGCTGCCGTTCGCGGCCGCGACCTCGTAGGTGGCGCCGTTGATGGTCACGCGCAAGGTCTCGCCCGCGCCCGGATTGGCGCTACCGGTCAGCACCGGCGTGGCACTGGTGGTGGTGAGGTCGTTCACGGTCGGCGCTGTCGGCGCCACGGTATCGAGCACGACCGCGCGCGTTGCCGTCGTGCCATCCAGGCCGGCGGCCAGGTTCGTTACGCGCGCCTCGATGGTCCAGTTGCCGGTATGCGCGCCGTTGTCGGTCACGCGCCAGGTCGTGCCCGAGGTGGCGGCGGTGGTCCAGGTGGCGCCGCCGTCGAACGATACCTGCACCGCCTCGTTGCGGCCGAGCGGCGCGCCGATGCTGCCGCTGACGGTACGGCCGGCCGAGCCGTCGCTGGTGATGAAGTCGGTGGCCGAGACGCCGGTGTCCTTGTCCATCGAGCCGATCGTCAGCGGCTGCCCCGGGACCCGTGGATTGCCGACCTCGATCGTGACCCTGGCGGTCGCCGCCGATGCGCCGTCCGAACCGGTGACGACCACCTCATGGGTCCCGACGCTGCCGCGTGGCGGCGTGCCGGTCAAGGTGCGCGTGGCCGGGTCGAAGGCCAGCCAGGACGGCAGCGGCGAACCATCGGCCAGCGTGGCCGTGTAAGCGAGCGCCGGGCCGTCGACGTCGGTGAACGCCGGAACGCCGAGCGGCGCCATCGGCTCGCCGACGGTGCCGTTGCCGGCCGCGCCGCCGTGCGCCACCGGGGCGTCGTTGACCGCGGCGATGGTCACCGCCACCGTGTAGGTGTTGCTGCCGCCCTTGCCGTCGGCAACGCTGTAGCGGAAGCTGTCGGCGCCGTTGTAGTCGGCGGCCGGCGTATAGGTATAGCGGCCCTCGGCATCGATGACGACGCTGCCGTGCACCGGTGCACCGGCCAGCGCATAGGCGACGCGGTCGCCGTCGGCGTCACTGGCGACCGGCAGGTTGCCGGACACCGCGGTGTCTTCGCGCGTGGCGATGGCGGTATCGCGGGCAACCGGGACGTCGTTCACCGGCGTGACGTCGACAGCGACCGTGTAGATATTGCTGCCGCCGTGGCCGTCGCTGACCGTGTACTGGAAGCTGTCGGCGCCGTTGTAGTTCGCGGCCGGGGTGTAGGTATAGCTGCCGTCGGCGTCGATGCGGACCGTGCCGTGTGCCGGGTCGCCGGCCCTGGCGTAGGTGACCGTGTCGCGCTCGGCATCGGCGGCGCCTGGCAGCGTACCCGTTTTCACCGTGTCTTCCAGCGTCGTGATCGCGGCATCCGCCGCGATGGGCGCATCGTTCACCGGCGTCACGTCGATGCCGACGGTGTAGGTGTTGCTGCCGCCATGGCCGTCGCTGACGGTGTAGGTGAAACGGTCGGTGCCGAAGTAGTTCGCGGCCGGGGTATAGGTGTAGCGGCCGTCGGCACCGATGCCGACCGTGCCGTGCGCCGGGTCGCCGGCCTTGGCGTAGGTGACCGTGTCGTGGTCGATGTCGGTAGCCGGTGGCAGGGTACCGGTTGCCGCCGTATCCTCGGCCGTCACGATCGTCGTGCCGGCTGCGACCGGCGCATCGTTGGCCGGGTTGACCGTCACCTCGACGGTATAGGTGTTGCTGCCGCCGTGGCCGTCGCTGACGGTGTAAGTGAAACGGTCGGTGCCGAAGTAGTTCGCGGCCGGGGTGTAGGTGTAGCGGCCGTCGGCGTCGATGCCGACCGTGCCGTGCGCCGGGTCGCCGGCCTTGGCGTAGGTGACCGTATCGGACTCGACGTCGGTAGCGCGTGGCAGCGTGCCCGTTTTTACCGTGTCTTCCACCGTCGTGATCGCGCTATCCGCAGCGACGGGCGCGTCGTTTACCGGCGTCACGTCGATGTCGACGGTATACGTGTTGCTGCCGCCATGGCCGTCGCTGACGGTGTAGGTGAAGCTGTCGCTGCCGTTGTAGTGCGCGGCCGGGGTGTAGACATAGCTGCCGCCGGCGTCGATGCTGACGGTGCCGTGCGCCGGGTCGGCGGCCTTGGCATAGGTGACCGTGTCATGATCGACGTCGGTGGCTGGCGGCAGCGTGCCGCGCTTGACCGTGTCTTCGGGCGTGACGATCGCGGTATCCGCAGCGACCGGCGCATCATTGTCCGGGTTGACCGTCACCTCGACCGTATAGGTGTTGCTGCCGCCGTGGCCGTCGCTGACGGTGTAGGTGAAACTGTCGGCGCCGTTGTAGTTCGCGGCCGGGGTGTAGGTGTAGCGGCCGTCGGCATCGATGACGACGGTGCCGTGCGCCGGATCGCCGGCCCTGGCGTAGGTGACGGCGTCGCGGTCGGCGTCGGCGGCCACGGGCAGCGTACCCGATGCCGGCGTGTCCTCTGCCACCGTGATGCGGGTGCCGGCACCCACTGGCGCGTCGTTGACCGGCGTGACCGTCACGCTGACCGTGTAGGTGTTGCTACCGCCATGGCCGTCGCTGACGCTGTAGCGGAAACTGTCGCTGCCGTTGTAGTCGGCGGTCGGGGTGTAGATATAGCTGCCGTCGGCATCGATGCTGACCGTGCCGTGCGCCGGGTCGCCGGCCTTGGCATAGGTGACCGTGTCATGATCGAGGTCGGTGGCCGGCGGCAGCGTGCCGCGCTTGGCCGTGTCTTCGGCCGTGGCGATCGCGGTGTCCGCGGCGAAAGGCGCATCGTTGCCCGCATTGACCGTCACCTCGACCGTGTAGGTATTGCTGCCGCCGTGGCCATCGCTGACGGTGTAGGTGAAACTGTCGGCGCCGTTGTAGTCGGCGGCCGGGGTATAGGTGTAGCCGCCGGCCGGCGTGATGACGACCGTGCCGTGCGCCGGATCGCCGGCCTTGGCGTAGATGACCGGTTCGTTCTCGGCGTCGGTGGCCACGGGCAGCGTGCCCGACACCGGCGTGTCCTCTTGCGCCGTGATGCGGGTACCGCTTGCCACCGGCGCGTCGTTGACCGGGGTGACCGTCACGCTGATCGTATAGGTGTTGCTGCCGCCGTGGCCGTCGCTGACGCTGTAGCGGAAACTGTCGCTGCCGTTGTAGTCGGCCGCCGGGGTATAGGTATAGCTGCCGTCGGCGTCGATGCGGACGGTGCCGTGCGACGGATCGCCGGCCTTGGCATAGGTGACGGTGTCGTGATCGAGGTCGGTGGCCGGCGGCAGCATGCCGGTCTGCGCCGTGTCTTCGGCCGTGATGATCGCGCCGTCGGCGGCAACCGGCACTTCGTTCACGTTGGTCACCGTGACCGTCACGTCCTGCAGGCTGGCGTTGCCGGCGGCATCCACTGCGCGCACCTGCACCAGGTAGGTGTTGCGGCCGTTGGTGGCGCCGTCCTGCGGCAGTTCGTAGTCGGGCGCGTCGCGGAACGCCAGGGCGCCGGCCGGCGTGATCGTGAAGCGCTCCACGTCTTCGCCGCCCGCCAGCGACCAGGTCACGCTTTCGTTCGCGGTGAAGGTATGCAGCGCGAGCGTGCCTTCGGGTACGCTCAGCCGGCTGGTGATGCCGCCCGCGCCACCCGGCCCGCCGATCTGCGGTGCGGCGGTGTCCACCGCCAGGGTCAGGCTGGCCGGCGCGGTATTGTCGTTGTGTGCCAGGTCGGTCACCTTGCCGGCGGCGATGCGCACCTGCACATCGGTCGCCGCCACGCCGTCCGCCGGCGTGTAGAGCGCCGTGTAGCTGGTCGGGCTGAGCTGCGTGAGCGGGCCGATGGTGCCGGAATCCACGGTCACGTCGTCCTGCGTGAAACTGGTGCCGACGTCTTCGCTGAAGGTGAAGGTCAGCGTCTTGCTGCCACCCGCCTTGATGACGCCGTCGGCGGCGCCGATGGTGACGGTCGGCGCGATCTCGTCGACATCGCCTACCGTGACCGTCACTGCGCGCTCGCTCTGGTTGCCGCTGTCGTCGCGCGCGGTCACGGTGAAGCTGTAGGTGCGCTTGGCTTCGAAGTCGAGGTTGCCGGCGGCCAGGCGCACCGCGCCGCCGGCGTCGATGGACAGCAGGCCGGCATCGCCCACGCCGGACTTGAGGCCGTAGGTCACGGCGCCATTGGTGAAGTCGACGGCATCGGTGGCCGCGGCCGTGTACAGCAGCGGCTGGTTTTCCAGCGGGTTCGCCGTCGTGCCCGAGGTGAAGGTCGGAGCGACGTCGTCGACGTTGGTCAGGTTCAGCGTGACGCTGGTGGCATCCGACCAGTTGCCGGCCAGGTCACGCGCCTGCACCGCGTAGGTAAAGCTGTTGGCGCCGGTCTCGTAGTCGTTGCTGGCAGCGCCGGCAGCGCGGCCGTTCGCGGTCAGCGTGATGTTGCCGCTGCCGTCGATGGCGAACCAGCCGTCGGCGCTGGTGGCGCTGCCGCCGCTCGCACCGGCGTTGGCGAAGCGGAAGCCGGTCACGCCGGTGTCGTCGGCGGCGGCCACCGTGCCGATGGCACCGGCGCCCGCGCTGCGGTTCTCGGTGTACGCGAAGGCCTGGCCGGCAGCCACGACCGGCGCGATGGTGTCCGGTGGCGGGTTGTTGAAGTCGATGCTCAGGTCGGCCCGGCTGGAACCGGTGACGGCGCTGGCAAGGTTGCTGGTGAAGGCGCCATTGTTGAATGTGACGCCGAAGTTGCCGATGTCGTTGGCGTCGGTGTGCGCCAGTGCATTGCCGCTGAAACTCAGCTGGGCGGTGGTGGCACTCGTGCGCGTGACGTGGGCAGTCAAGCCGGCCGGCAGGTTCGAGAAGCTGGCGTCCAGTTCCTGGCCGTTGACGCCGGCAAACGTCGCCGCGCTGCCGCCGGCATTGCTGCCGGACAGGGTGATGGTCGTGGACATGACCGCACCGTTGTTGGCGTCGGTTTCCGTGAGCGTGGTGTTGGTGTAGCTCAGCTTGGGCGCCGGGCTGGCGATTTTGGTGGCGCCCCAGTCGTGCAGTTCGAAATCGAGGTAGAAATAAGCGGTGCCGTTGAAGGTGCCGCTCGCCGCCGCGACCGCCCCGGTACGGATCTGGAACGAATTCATCGAGTCGTAGAACACCTGCACGCGGTAGTTGTTGTTACGCGTGTCGGTGTTGTTGGTCGGCGTGCCGCTGGCCGGGTCGTACTGGAAGCGCACCGAGCCGTCGCTCTGCACCTGGGTCTTGAGCTCCGAACCGGACTGGTAATAGGCGAAGCCGCGGAATTCCTGGTACTGCCGGTCCGAGCTCGTATTGGTCACACCATCGATGTCGTACGAATTGACCACCACATTCTGCAGCGTGGCCTGGGCACCGGACGTGGTATAGAAGTTCACCGTGAACGTGGCCCCGCCGCCCGCCTGCGTGACTTTCATCTGCGGCTGGAACGAGGCGATCTCGCTGGCCGTCGAATTGGCATCGGTAAAATCGTAGCTGGTGATGTTGGCGCGGTCCAGGGTGGTCGTGATCTCGGCGTTGATCTGCTGGCCGCCGATGGTGATCACATTGCTGAAGCGGACCACGTCGCCCGTCCTGGTGCCCGGATTCGATGTATCGCTCAGGCCGCCCACGCGGGCCACCAGCACGCCACCCTGGAAGCTCAGTTGCCGCTGCTGGGCATCGAACACCGTGGTCTCGAGTTCGCCCTGCCACCCTGCCCTGTCGAGCTCGATCGCCTGCGCCTCCACCGTGCCGGCCCGGGTTTCCAGCGTCCAGTTGCCGCCAAAGGCCATCGACCCGGTGATGTCGGTCGATGCCGCCACATCGGCACCGGTCAACTGCGCCATGCGCGAGACGAAGCTGCTGCCGCTGTCGCCCTGGCCGACGTCGCAACCATAGATCAGGATGTCGCCACCGGCCGCCAGGTGCGTGCCCAGCGCGGCCAGCCAGCCGGCCTGGGCATCCAGGTTGTCGACCGACAGGCGCTCGCTGCCGAGGTCGACCTGCCCGGCCGCGCCGTGCGTCACCAGGTGCAGCGCATCGACCGGCGCATGGCCGTCCAGCGCCGCGATCATCTGCTGCAGGCCATCCTTCGTATGGTCCAGCACTACCACCTCGACACCCGGCTGCACCGCGGCCGCCAGCTTCTGGTAGTCCGGCACGTTGTCCTCGATGAAGACGATTTCCTGGCGCGGCGTGTCTGCCGGCAGTACGGCCGCGGCGACATGGGTGTCCTGCTGCGCCACGGCAGGGTGCGCGGCGCTGCGCTCGGCCGGCAGGTCGGCCGGCACTGCGGCTGCCGCCTTGGCCGCGGCCACTGCGGCATCGGCAGTGGCGCCGTCGAACATCACGCGCGGTTCCAGCGCCAGCGGCGCCGGGCCGCGGCGGTTCAGGGCGCGGCGCGGCCTGGCCGGCCGGGTCGGATCGAAGTCGTTGTGGTCGAGGGCGGGAATGGATTTCATGCAGGTCTGGACGATGTGATTATTTTTTTAAGACGTGTTACTGGCCGGCCGGGGCGGTGAGCGCGACGCGGCCGCTCATGCCGGCGATCAGCTCGGGAAAGCGGCCGTCGATCGCGGCGGAGAGCTTGATCGACTGGCTGACCGGATCGACGCGGGCCCCGATGCGCTGCACCTTGGCCGGGTAGGTCTTGCCGGTTTCGTCGATGCGCACCTGGAAGGCGTAGCCGGGCTTGACCCAGGCCAGCCAGCGCGACGGCACCAGGAATTCGAGTTCGAGCACGGAATCGTCGAGGATCTCGAGCAGCGCCTGGCCCGGCTGCACGTACTGCTGTTCGCGCACCTTCTGCTCGGCCACGCGGCCGGAAAACGGCGCCGGAATCGCGCACTTGGACAGCAGCACGGTGTTGGCGGCGACGTCGGCCCTGGCCTTGCCGAGTTCGGCCTCGGAGGCTTGCAGCTCGACCTTGCCGACCGAGTTCAACTCGTCCAGGCGCTTGTTGGCGCTGAAGGTGCGCTCGGCCGCGCCCAGCACGGCCTTCGCTTTCTGCAACTGCGCCTGCTGCAGCGAGCAGTCGAAGGACACCAGCACCTGGCCGGCGCGGAAGGCGCTGCCTTCGGCCACGGCCACGCGGCTGACCTTGGCGCCGATCTCGGCTGCCACCGTGGTGAAACGGCGTGGCGCCAGCTGGGCGCGGATGTCCTGCTTTTCCAGTGCCGCACGGGCAGGCGCAGCCGCCGCCGCCGGGGCGGCTGCGCCTGCGCCCTGGGCCGCGCACAGGGCAGCCACGGCCAGCAGCCATTCGAATGATGCTTTCATGACGGTATTCCGGTGAGGGTTATTTGACCTGCTGCCACTCGCGCATCGAGGCGCCGACATCCTTGGTCAGCTGTTCCAGCGACAGTTCGCCGACGCTGCCCAGGCGCGGCTCGAGGCCGGTGGTCGCCTGCAGCTTGCTGGCCGCGCCCTGCAACTGCGCCAGCGACTGGTAGCGGCGCAGCAGCGACAGGATCGCGGTGGTGTTGTTGGCGACCAGTTCGAGCTGGCTCTGGGCCTCGACCTGCTGGCGGTTGCGCACGTGCTCGGCGATCTTGGCATCGGCCTGCCAGATCTGGTCGGCGCGCAGGTACTGGCGATAGGCGATCTGGTACTGCAGGCGCGACAGGTGCACCTGGGTCAGCACCGACATCTGGGTGGCGACGCGGCGCTGGTCGGCCAGCTTGACGCCGGCTTCGGCCAGGCGCTTCTGGGCCGGCCCCGAGAGCAGGTTCATCACGTTCCACGACAGGTGCAGGCCGGCGTCGTTCCAGTGGTTGTTGATCAGGTATTTGTCGGTGTCGTAGCGCAGGTCGTAGTTGAACGACAGGTTCGGGAACAGGCGCAGCATGGTCTTGCGCGTTTCCTCGACCGCGATGCGGCCGTTGTAGAACTGCTCGCGCAGGTCGGCGTTCTGGGTCACCGCCAGCTCTTCCAGGCGCGCGACCGGGACTTCCATCAGGCCGGTCTGGGCGCCGTCCTGCGGCTCGACCACCTCGAACGGCTGTTCCAGCGGGGCGTTGATCAGGGCCGCCAGTTCGACGCGGCCGCTGGCCAGTTCCTGTTCGATGCTCTCGAGCAGGCGCAGGTTTTCCAGCAGCTGGCGCTGGTAGCGCAGCGTATCGACCGGCGAACGCAGGCGCTCGCTCTCGACCTTGCGCGCATCCGCCAGCGCGGCCTCGGCCATGTCGATGGTGCGCTTGACGTCGTCGCGCAGTTTCTGGGCGCTGACGGTGCGCCAGAACGCGGTGCGGACGTCGGCGATCAGCACGTGCATTGCCTTGCGGCGGCGTTCGGCGGCGATCAGCACGCGGTCGGCGCTCTGTTTCGCGGTCAGGTAGGACATGCCGAAGTCGAGCATGTTCCAGGTCAGCCCGAGGTCGTACGCGGCGTGGCTGCGCTCGGTCGAGATATAGGGATTGGCAAGCGACGGCAGCCCGGTCACGGAGTCGACGCTGCGCGTGATCAGTTCCTGGTCGCGCCAGCTGTAGCCGGCATTCGCCATTACCCGCGGCAGCATGTCGAGGTTGGCGGTATCGAGCTGGTTCATGGCCAGCGCCTCTTCCATCAGGCGGGTACGGCGGTCGAGGTTGTACTTGAGGGCGCGCGCAATCGCCTCGTCCATGGTCAGCTGGCCGGCAATCGGCGGCACGCCGGTGCGTGCGGCCTGGCGGTCGCTGCTTGCCTGTTTCTGGATCGCGTCGGCGCTCAGGGGCTGGACCTGCACGGTGCCGCAACCGGCAAGCAGCGCGGCAGCCAGCATGGCGGTGCCCAGGGCAGCCGTTTTTTTAGGCAAAAGGGGGGTAAACCGGCCTGGCCGGGTCGCTGAAATGGACATGGTGATATCGTTCGGTGGTGGGCGCCGTTAGGCGTCGGCAGGGCTTTATTCGTGCAAGGGCAACTTGTGTGGACAAAAGAATTTTAACTGGGAGTTGTCACACATCAACAGTCCTAACAGGGCCTACTGTATTTATTTGTGGCCGCCGGGCAACGATTGATTCCGAACGATTTCCTTGAATTAACAAATCCAGCAAATACGGTAACTTTCTGCCATGAGTTTGGCAGAAATGACAACACCAGCCCGCAGGCTGGTGTCGTGACTTTCATTATGCCCCGTCAGGCGCCGGCGGCGCAGACAGGCCAGGCTTGTCCTGCGGATCAGTAGCCGCGGCTGCCGGTACCGGCGCCACCGCTGGTGGTGCTGGAGCCGGTGCTGCCGGTGCCGCTGGCGCCGCTGGTGCCGCTACCCGAGCTGCCGCTGCCCATCGAGCCGCTGGAACCCGACGAACCCACGCCCGAAGTGCCGCCGGAGCCGGTGCTGCCGCCCAGGCCGCTCGAGCCCGAGGCGCCCGACGAACCGGTGCCGCCGGTGCCCATCGAATCGCTCGAACCGGAAGTGCCGCCCGAACCGGTCATGCCGGTGCCCGACGAACCCGACCCCATCGAGCCGCTGGAGCCGCTGGAGCCGCTGGAGCCGCTGGAACCGCTCGAACCGCTGCTGGAGCCGCTCGAACCGGTGCCCATCGAGCCGCTGGAACCCGAACCGCTGTTGCTGCCGCTGCCGCCGGCGCCGCTGGAGTTGCTCGAGCCGCTAGTGCCCATGCTGCCGCTACCCGAGGTACCGCCGCTTTGCGAACCGCTGCTGCTGGAGCCGCTGGAACCCGAGCTGCCGCTCGAACCATGCTTTTTCGACGAATGTTTCTTTTTACTGGAGCTGCTCGACGAGCTGCCCGAGCTTTGGTCCTGCGAGCTCGCGCTGCTGCCGCCGCTGGTGGACGAGCTGCCGCTGGTTTGTGCCTGGGCATTGATGGCGCCGCACATTGCCACGGCGACGGACGCACCCAACAGGCCTTTCAGTAACTTATTCATTTTCATGTCGTTCTCCTAATCGATTTTATGGGGCAGAAAGCTCAACAATATCAAGAAGATAAATTGAGGAAGCGAAGTGTAAGACGACAACCGCAAAGGGTGCGCGCGTTAGCCGACAGGCAACTTAAATCATCTACCTTCAGTTGCAAAACCGACATGAAAGCGGCCCATTTCTCCATTTTTGGGCACGCCGCACGCGAATAAATCGATCGGCGTATGATGATGGACATGATTCCATTCTCCATACTCGACCTCGCCCCGATCACGGAAGGCAGCACCGCCGCCGATTCGTTCCGCAACTCGCTCGACCTTGCACAGCACGGCGAACGGTGGGGCTACAACCGCTTCTGGCTGGCCGAACACCACGGCATGCCGGGCATCGCCAGTGCGGCGACCGCAGTGCTGATGAGCCACGTGGCGAACGGCACCTCGACCATCCGCATCGGCGCCGGCGGCATCATGCTGCCGAACCATTCTCCGCTCGTGATCGCCGAACAGTTCGGCACCCTGGCGTCGCTGTTTCCCGGCCGTATCGACCTCGGCCTCGGCCGCGCTCCCGGTTCCGACCACACCACCGCGCGTGCCCTGCGCCGCAACCTGGCGTCGGACGCCGACGAGTTCCCGCAGGACGTGGTCGAACTGATGGATTACTTTGCCGGCTCGTCGCGCCGCCAGGTGCGCGCGGTGCCGGGCGCCGGCCTCGATGTGCCGGTCTGGATCCTCGGTTCCAGCCTGTTCGGCGCCCAGCTCGCCGCCGCGCTCGGCCTGCCCTACGCCTTCGCGTCGCACTTTGCGCCGCAGATGATGATGCAGGCGATCGAGATCTACCGCGCCACCTTCCGCCCGTCGGCCCAGCTCGACAAGCCGCACGTGATGCTCGGCTTTAACGTGTTCGCCGCCGACACCGATGCCGAAGCCCACCTGCGCGCGACCTCGATGCAGCAGGCTTTCGTCAACCTGCGCACCGGCAACCCGACCAAGCTGAAGCCGCCGGTCGAAGGCTACCTCGACCTGCTCGGCCCGGCGGAACGCGGCATGCTGGATTCAGTGCTGTCGTGCTCGGCGATCGGCTCGCCGGCCACCGTCGCCCAGCAGCTCAAGGCCTTCATCGAGCGCACCGGCGCCGACGAGCTGATGATCACCTCGCAGATCTTCGACCACAAGGCGCGCCTGCGTTCCTACGAGATCACCGCCGACATCCAGCGCGGCAGCTGAGCCGGCGCCATACTGTTTCAATTGTTTCGATCGTGTGGCACCGCACATTCAAGTACGGTGCCACGCTCTACCCTGAAGTCATCGCGCGGCATTCGCGCCGCCGCATGAACAGGAGAAACAACATGAATACCAAACTCGTCCTTGCATCCGTCATCGTTTCGCTGCCGCTGGCATTCGCCTCGAGCGGCGCTGCCGCCAAGCCGGGCTGCCTGAAAGGCGCCGCCGTGGGCGCGGTCGGCGGCCACTTCCTCGGCAAGCACCACGTGCTGGGTGCAGCCGCCGGTTGCGCCGTGGGCCACCACATGGCCAAGAAGCAGGAGCGCCAGCAGCAGCAGGCGCAGGCGCAAGCCAATGCGCAGGCTCAGGCTCAGGCCAATGCGCAGGCCCAGGCTGCGCGTAATCAGCAGGCAAATGGCCGCCGATAAGATCGCTGTCATATGAACCGTCGCCCCTGCGAAGGCAGGGGCGACGTGCAAGGGTTCACGCAACAATCGAAACGCGATGATTCAAGCGTCCCCCGTCCCCGCCTGCAGGGCATCGATCACCTCCCGCATCGAGCGCACCTTCCCCATCGTCCTGAACGCGTTCTCGCACGCAAAATTGTGCGCTTCCGCCTGCATGCTGCTCATCGCATCCTCCACGAACACCAGCGCATAACCGCGGTCGAACGCCGCGCGTGCGGTCGACTCCACGCCGTAATTGGTGGCGATCCCGCCGAGGATGATGGTCTTGATGTTGCGCCGGCGCAGCAGCTGGTCCAGCTCGGTCCCGTAGAACGCACCCCACTGGCGCTTGGTCACCACATGGTCGGTGGCCTGGACCTGCGCTTCCGGCGCGAAGTACAGCGCGTCCGGCGGCGGCGCGGGGGTGCCGGGCTTCGTCATCGGCGCGTCCGCGGGCAGCGCCAGCAACTGGTCGGCCAGCACGCGCACGTAGATGACCATGGCGCCGCGGTCGCGCATCTCGCCGGCCAGCATCGCGCAATTGCCGGCCACACGCTCGGCTGGATGCGGCGCCAGCGCGCGTTGTACATTAAAGTTCTGCAAGTCGATGAGCACCAGCGCGGTGCGGGCGATATCGATTGTCAAGTCGCTCATGAATAAATCCTCCTTGGCCCCAAGTATTCAGTAACTGGAAGTTTGGCGGCGCGCGTCCGGCGTGATAAATTTCTCGGATGAAAAAAGCCGCCACCGCCCTCGCCTGTTCCCTTCTGACCGCCTGCGCCACGCAGCCGGCCCTCACCGAGCTCACCGTCAACTCCGGCGTCGCCCGCAATCCCGACCAGCTGGCCCTCGAGTTCGACAAAGCCGACCTGCAGCTGCGCGTGGAACCCGCCAGCCGCAGCATCCGCGGCGATGCCCTGCTGACCTTCGGCACCCGGGCGCCGCTCGACCGCATCGACCTCGACCTCGACCGCAACCTGCCGATCGACGCCATCGAGGTCGACGGCCAGCCGCTGCCGGCGGCGCGCTGGCGCAATCCCGAGGGCCGCCTGGCGATCGACCTGCCGCGGCGCCTGGAGCCGGGCCGGCAGGTGACGATCCGGGTGCGCTACCACGGCCAGCCGCACGTGGCAAAAAAAGCGCCCTGGGACGGCGGCTTCGTCTGGTCGACCACGCCCGACGGCCAGCCCTGGGTCGCCAGCGCCGTCGAAGGCGAAGGCTGCGACCTGTTCTGGCCCTGCATCGACCACCCGATGGGCAAGCCCAAGCAGGTCGACGAGCACATCACGGTGCCGGCGCCGCTGGTGGCGGCCGGCAACGGCGTCGCCATGGGCGTGACCGACGCCGACGGCTGGCGCACCTGGCACTGGCGCGCAAAAAACCCGAGCACCTACGGCGTCTCGATCAACGTCGGCCCCTACAAGCTGCTGGAAGGCAGCTACGCCAGCCGCTTCGGCAACACGATCCCGCTGCGCATGTGGTACCTGCCGCAAAGCGAAAAAGGCGCAAGGGAACTGTTTGCGGAATTCCCGCAGATGCTCGACTTCTTCGAGGGCACGATCGGCCCCTACCCCTTCGGCGACGAAAAAATGGGCGTGGTGGAAACCCCGCACAAGGGCATGGAGCACCAGACCATCAATGCCTACGGCAACGGCTACGCCAAGACGCCCTACGGCTACGACGACCTGCTGCAGCACGAATTCGCCCACGAATGGTTCGGCAACCAGCTGACCAATGCCGACTGGGACGACATGTGGCTGCACGAAGGCCTGGGCAGCTACATGCAGCCGCTGTACATGCAGTCGCTACGCGGCGACCAGGAATACTTTGCCGCCCTGCTGCAGCAGCGCGCCGCCATCCGCAACAAGGCGCCGATCGTGTCGGGCAAGCCGCGCCGCGAGGAAGACGTCTACGTCATCGAGCGCGGCGGCCCCGGCCAGGACATCTACTACAAGGGTTCGCTGGTGATGCACACGCTGCGCGGCCTGATCGGCGACGACGCCTTTTTCCGTACCGTGCGCGAAGCCGTGTACGGCAGCGCCGACCCGCGCCCCGGCAACTTCGCGCCGCGCTACGGCACTACGCCGGAATTCATGGCGATCGCCAGGCGCGTGAGCGGCCGCGACCTCGACTGGTTCTTCCAGGCGTATCTATATCAGGCGGCCCTGCCCGACCTGCAGGCGACGCGCAGCGGGGACACCCTGCAACTGGCGTGGAAAACCGAAAAGGACACCCCGTTCCCGATGCCGGTCGAGGTGCGCGTGGGACAGCGCATGGTGAGCCTGCCGATGACCGGTGGGCGCGGCAGCGTGGCGATCGGCAAGGGGGAAAGCTGGACGCTGGATCCGCATTCGAGGGTGTTGCGGCGCGAGCTGCGGTTCGAGCGATATCAGCAGTATCTGGATGAGCAGAAGAAAAAGAAGGCGGCGAAGTAAGGCCGGCGCTCGACGAATAGAATAGTTAGCCTTTGCACGTCGCGCCTGCGCAGGCAGGCGTCCAAGTTCGTGCCATAGCGTAAAACTTGGACCCCTGCCTTTGCAGAGGCGACGGGCTCAGGCCAACAATATTACGCGCGTTACTTGCCCATCAAAAATTCGTCTCCATCGTCACCCGCAGCTTCGGCCCGCTCGGATAATCCCAACGCCGCTTCTGCAGGTTCCCGGCCCCGTCCAGGTAAGCGATCGCCGACCCTTCATCCTGGCCCAGGATATTCGCCAGCGCCACCCGCCACTGCAGCTTCGGCCCGGCCTTCCACAGCACGTAGGCATCCAGGTCGCGCCGGGCCCAGGCGTAAGCCCAGCGGTCGGCCGCCACCCGTGCCCGCACCGCATCCTTGAAGGCGAAGCTGCCGCCCATGCTCCAGGCGCCGCGCCGGTAGTCGAGCGCCAGCAGGGCCGACAGCGGCACCTGCTGCTCCATGCGGTTGTCCGGCCCGGGGATCGAATCGACGCGCGACCAATTGCGGCTGAGGCTGGCGCGCAGGTCCAGCGCCGGCGCGCCTTCGATGATGGTTTTCAAAGGGAAGCGCGTCTCCAGCTCGACGCTCCGGGTCTCGGCGCGGGCTTCGTTGACCGGGGTCATGACCCAGCGGTAGCCGTCGAAGTACACGCGGTTGCTGGTGTAATTGCCGATGCGGCGCAGCGAGGTGCTGAGCGAGACCATGGCCTCCTTGGCCCAGTAATGCTCCCAGGCGGCGTCCAGGCCCCAGGCCAGTTCCGGGCGCAGGTTGGGGTTGCCCTGGAAATCGGCTTCGGTCGGGCTGTTGTTTTCGTAGGTCTGGCGGCGCGGCAATAAGTTGCCCAGAAAGGGCGCTTTATAGGTACGGCTGAGGGCGACGCGCAACTGGCTGGCCTTGCCCTCCTCGGCTTTGGCGCCGGGCAGTTTCCATAGCAGCTGGGCGAGCGGACTCCAGACGCTGGACCGGATCGTGGTCGTGTCGAACACGTTGCCGGAGGCCCGTGTGCGCACCCCTTCCCAGCGTATGCCCGCGTAGGCTGACAGCGCCTCGCCCAGCTTCCATTCGTCCTGCCCGTACAGCGCCAGGCGGCTCAGGTTGACGTGAAAGATTTCGTCGGGGATGACGCCCGGCACCAGTGGCTGCAGCGTATCGCGTTCGGCGCGCGTCTCGCGGTGCCGGCTGACACCGCCGTCCCAGCCGACGCTGAGCGCATGCCCGTTGTCGAGTTTGACGGTGTATTTGCCGGTGGAAGTGATGCCGCGTTCGCGCAGGCCGGCCTCGACGCTGTCGTCGGTCACCGCCTGCCCGCCGGCGCCATTGCCCCTGCGCAGCTGCAGGTTGCGGCCCGCGGCGCCTTCGAGACCCACCCTGGCCTCCAGCGTCGATCCGGACGCGAAGGCATGGGTCCAGGCCAGCGTCGAGCGCAGCGCCGTGTAGTCCGCTTCCATGGCGGTGACGAAGTCGGGCACCGGCGGCGGGCTGCCGGCTTCGGTCGTGATCAGCGTGTGAATGTGGTTGCGGAAGCGGCTGCCATTGAGCAGGGTCTGCCATTCCAGCGTGTCGCCGCCGTCGAGGGTCCAGTTGAATTTCGGGCTGAAGCCGAAGCGGTTCATGCGGCCATCCTCGGGCATCGCACTGGAACGCCGCAGGGTGACGGCGCCGCCGGGTGCCAGCGTTTCCTCGGTCGCGGAGACGTGCGGACGCGACAGGCTGTCGTGCTCGGCATTGGCGGCCAGCGAATACGAAGCCTTGTCGCCGCGTTCGGCCATGTCGAAGGACGCCCGTGGACCCTGGAAATCGCTGGAAGCCAGGTAGCCCAGCTTGGCCTCGCGTTGCGTCTTGCGCACGCTGCGCCGCAACACGATATTGATGGTGCCGGCGATGCCCTGCGCCGAATATTCCGCCGTCTGCGCACGCAGCACCTCGATGCGCTCGATCAGCTCGGGCGACAGCGCATCCAGCGTATACCCGGACGGCATGCGCTCGCCGTTGACCAGTACCTGGGTGTACCCGCCGCCCAGGCCGCGCATCTGCACCTGGGTGTCGCGGCCGGTGGTGGTGACCGTCACGCCGGGGATACGCCGGAAGACGTCGAGCACGTTGCTGTCGCCATACCGCTCCAGGTCCTGGCGTCCGATCACGATCTTCATGGCGGTATCGTCGCGCCGCGCATCGTAGTCGCTGCCGCTGCCCTTGATTTCCACCTGCGGCACCGGCTTGGGCGTGTCCGCTTGCTGGGCATGGGCAAGCAGGGCAGCAGGCGCGAGCGTTGCCAGGATGGCCAGCTGGCGCGTATGTGAAGCGGAAACGACAGGCATGTAATCTCCCCGAAACGGATATTAGGCACTTAGTGGAACAACAATATGCCAGTTCGGAAACGATTACAACGTTTACATGGAAATTTATTTGCTATTAACTAGCAATCCAGATTGCTTTAATGAGGAATTCGATGGCGCGGACACACAACAAAAAGCCCCCGGCTAGCGGGGGCTTCGGTCGCTTCGCTTGCGCGAAGCAGAAAATCGGTACAGCGGCGGCAGCTTACAGCGGCGGCAGGAAACCATCCTTGTAAGGCGCGCCAGCCAGTTCGAGGGCGCGGCGCACTTCCTTGCGGAAGCTTTCCAGGAAACGGCTCAGGCCGGATTTGGTAACGGTCGGGTTCGTAGCGGTGGTGGTAGCATTCATTTGCAACTCCTTGAATTCATTAACGTTCAGCGATGAACCAAGTGTAGTCGCCCGCAAGATATACGTCCAATTTCAATTTCAGATCACATCGATAAACAAAACGTATATCTTGTCGAAACTCCATCTGCTGCACCGCACAACCGATATCACGGCTGTGCATTTCTCATGGGCAATTTTTCGAGAAATCAGGGCAGCGGCTTGCCATCCACATCTAGCCTGCGCACCTCGCCCAGGTTCAGCGCCCTGACCTCCTTTTCGATCTTGCTCATGTCGCCAACCACGACCCACACCAGCTGGTTCGGCACGATGGTGCGGGCTGCTAGCGCATTGATCTGCGCCGGCGTCTGCGCCAGGGCTTTTTCCGTGAAGGTGTTGTAGTAATCGACCGGCAACTGATACTGCAGGATGGTCGAGTAGGCACTGCTGAGCTGTTCGACGGTTTCGAAGCGGCCCGGCAGGCTCAGGGTTTCGCTGGCCTGGGCATCCTTCAATTCCTTGGCCGTGACCGGACGCGGACCGGTGATGTCCTTGTATTCACGCGCCAGTTCGCGCAGGGAATCCGCGGTCTTGTCGGTCTGGACCGGCGAAGCGCTCATATAGAGTCGCTGGCCCAGCGCCGGCACCATCGACGCGTTCATGCCGTACGACCAGTGCTTGTCCTCGCGCAGGTTCATGTTCATGCGCGAGTTGAAGGTGCCGCCGAGCACGTCGTTCATCAGGGTCAGCGGGATCGCATCCGGCGAATTGCGCGGCGGCGCTAGTTGGGCACCGATGATGTCGCTCTGCAGCGCGCCCGGACGGTCGATCAGGTAGACCACGGTCTTGGCGGGCTGGGCGACAGTGGCCAGGTTCTTCTTCGGCACCTCGCCGGCCTGCCAGCCGCCGAAGGCTTTTTCCAGCAGCGGCTTGATTTCAGCCAGCGTGGTGTCGCCAACCACCAGCAGCGTCGCGTTATTCGGACGGAACCAGGTCTGGTGATAGCGCTGCAGGTCGGCGCGGGTCATGCGCTCGACCGCCGCTTCGGTCCCGCTGCCGGTCAGCGGCAGGGAGTAGGCATGGCCGGGGCCGTACAGCAGCTCGGGCAGCACGCGCATGGCGATCGCGCGCGGCACCGTCTTCTCGCGCGCGATCGCGGCCAGGCGGTCCTTGCGCAGGCGCTCGAAATCGGATGCCGGGAAGGCCGGGTGCAGCACCACGTCGGCGTACAGGTCGAGCGAACGCGACAGCGTCGGCTTGAGCAGGTTCATGGTGACGAAGCCGCCGTCCAGGTTGCTGCCGGTGCCGAAGGTGGCGCCCAGCGCTTCCAGTTCGCGGCTGATTTCCAGCGACGAGCGCTTGTTGGTCCCCTCTTCCAGCATGCGCAACGTCAGGCTCGCCAGGCCCGGCAATTCCTTCGAGTCGGAGGCGTAGCCGCCGTCCAGCATCAGCGACAGGTTGACCACCGGCGCCGCATGGCTTTCGGCCAGCACCACTTTCAAGCCGTTGGACAGGGTTACCGACTGCATCGGCGGCAGGCGCAAGGTTTCCGGATGGCCCAGCGGGGCACCCTTGCTACGGTCGAGCTTGGTCGTTTCGGCGCTCAGGCCGGTCGGGAAGGGGTTCACCTGCAATACGTAGTCGCCGTCGCTCAGCCAGTCGACCATGGCCTGGCGCACCTGGGCCGGCGTCGCCGCCTTGATGCGCTGCAGATAGGTTTTATAGCAGTCCGGGTTGCCGGTGAAGGTCGTGCAGCTGGCCAGCAGGTCGCTCTTGCCGCCGAAGCCGCCGACGCGCTCGACCACGCGCGTAAACTCGGCCAGGATGCCGGTCTTGGCCAGGCGCAATTCATCGTCGGTCGGGCCGCGCTTCATCAGCGCGCGCAATTCCTCATCGGCCACGCTTTCCATGCGGGCGACGTCGGCCCCGGGACGCGCGGTCAGCGTCAGGTCGAACTGGCCGCCGATCTCGCTGGTGCCGTCAGACGCATTGGCCGAGGTCGCCAGCTGCTCCTTGACCACCAGGCGCTGGTACAGGCGCGAAGTCTTGCCGCCGCCGAGCACGCGCGCCGCCAGGTCGAGCAAGGGTTCTTCCGGCGTATTCGCGCCCGGCACGTTCCAGGTGCGGTAGATGCGCGCCTGCGGCACGCGGTCCTGCAGCGTGCCGCGATGGGTGCCGCTGCGCTTGGCGATCCATTCACGCTGCTTGGCGACCGGCGGGCCGGGCGGGATGTCGCCATAGTATTTCTCGACCTTTTCGCGCGCCTGCTGCGGCGTGATGTCGCCGGCCAGCACCAGCACCACGTTGCTGGGACCGTAGTTGGTCTTGAACCAGTCGGTGACGTCCGTCATCGAGGCGGCGTCGAGGTCGGTCATGGAACCGATCACGGTCCAGGAATACGGGTGGTTCGCCGGATAGGTATTCTCGACGATGTTCTGGTAGACCAGGCCATACGGCTGGTTCTCGCGCTGGCGCTTTTCGTTCTGCACCACACCGCGCTGCAGGTCGAGCTTCTTCTGGTCGAGCACGCCGAGCAGGTGGCCCATGCGGTCGCTCTCGGCAAACAGCGCATAGTCCAGCATCGAGGTCGGCACGGTCTCGAAATAATTGGTGCGGTCCTGGTTCGTGGTGCCGTTCAGGTTGGTGGAGCCGATGCTTTGCAGGGCCGAGATAAAGGTTTCATTGAAGTTGCTGCTGCCCGAAAACATCAGGTGCTCGAACAGGTGGGCAAAGCCGGTCTTGCCCGGTTTTTCGTTCTTGGAACCGACGTGGTACCAGGTATTCACGGCCACCACCGGCGCCTTGTGGTCTTCGTGCACCAGCACCGTCAAGCCGTTTTTCAGCACGAATTTGGTGTAGGGGATGTCCGGGATCGGAATCTCGGCCGGCGCGGCCAGGGCAGCCGCCCTGGCTGGTGCTGCCTGTACCGGCCAGGCGATGGAAACAGCGGCGACGACCGGCGCCAGCGCCAGGGTCAACGAACGTTTGCTGATACGCATTCTCTTCCTTTGTCCGCTACGCCTCGCGGCAAATGCCGATCTATATGCATATACGGCATACGCATGCGGTGGCGTGTGACCGCATCCGGCGACCGAATATTCTATGACAGGAAGACAATGCTGTGTTCAAGAAACATTTCATTTCCTTGTAGTTCTGGGCTGACAGACAGCTTGGCGTTCCTCTCTCTGCACGTTTTACGCATGAGGCGTATCATGAAGTGCTCGCAAACAGCATAAGGAAAGCCTCATGAACCAACGACGCTCCTTTCTGAAAAGCTCTGCCGTGCTGGCATCGGTCCTGGCTGCACCGGCAGTCAAAGCCGCCTCGAAGACGGCACCGGTGGTCGCACCGGCTGCGGCAGTACCGAACGAACGCATCGTGCGTCTCTACAATACCCACACCGGGGAAAGCCTGCGCAGCATCTTCTGGGCCGAAGGCAAGTTCATTCCGGACGCGCTGCAGGACATCAACAAGCTGCTGCGCGACCACCGCAACAACAAGATCGCCGCCATCGATCCGCAGCTGCTGGTACTGCTGGACAAGGTGAGCGCCCAGTTCGGCGACCACCCGACCATGCACATCATCTCGGGCTACCGCTCGCCGGAAAGCAATGCCAAGCTGCACGCGAACACCAGCGGCGTAGCCAAGCACAGCCTGCACATGGAAGGCCAGGCCATCGACGTGCGCATCCCCGGCAAGGACCTGGCCAAGCTGCACAAGGTGGCGATGGCGCAAAAGGCCGGCGGGGTCGGCTATTACCCGGATTCGGAATTCGTGCACATGGACGTCGGCCGCGTCCGTTACTGGTGATGGCCTTGCCGATGCGGGGCCTGATCGGTAGTTTGACGACGGTAAACATGATGGCGCTGGCTGTGCTTCCCGTGCATGCGCAGGAAACGCAGCCGGCAAGCAAGCCGCAAACCGTCACCGTCACCAGCACGCGCGACCCGGTCGACAAGTCCTACCGCAAGATGATCCGCGGCATGGAGCGCTTCGAGCGCGAGCATGCGCTGGCGCCCCAGGCGACCCTGCGCTTCCGCCTGCTGCCACGCCTGCCGACGGTGAACATGCACGGCATCACGCTGAAGGTCGTGGGCGACCGCGTCACGGTGCCGGTCCCGGTGGCCGAGGACAATGGCTTCACGCTGCCGCGCAACGAACAGGCGCTGCGCGAAGACGCGGCCGTGATCGCCAACCGCAAGACCACCAGCATGACCTGGCGCGCCCAGGTCGTCACCCCGGGCTTGCCGCCCGATACGCGCCGCCTCGGCGACCTGCGCCTGGAATGCCTGGTCGGCGTGGAAGCGGGCCTGGTCTCGAACAGCTCGCCGCTGTTCGGCTGGATCTCGAAGACGCTGAACAGCCCGGAGCAGGTCTGCAACAGCCCGGACGGCAATTTCCTGTTCTTCACCGAGCGCCCGCTGTTCTCGGTGACCCTGCGCGCCGGCGAGCGCACCGAAATCCTGCCCTTCCGCATGCTGTACGCCGGCGGCGAACAGACGCGCGACGAGCTGCAGTACTGCGATTGCCAGGTCATGCTCGACCGCACCTATTACGCGCCGATCTGGGACCGCAGCTGGCCGGACGATACCCTGGTCAGCTTCGCGTACATGGAGGATGCGCCGGCGCCGGCATCCGCACCTGCGGAGGGCACGCCATGAAGCGTCTCCATGCATGCCTCATCGGCGCCCTGCTGCTGGCCGGCTGCGCCACCCAGGCGCCGCCGCCCGGCACGGTGGTCGCGCCCGAGCGCTTCGGCCAGCTCGTGGTACCCGGCCGCACCACGCGCGAAGAACTGCTGGCAGCCTTCGGGCCGACCCGCTCCGTGTCCTTCGACAGCGGCTACCAGGCGTGGGTGTATTCCGCTGCCGGCGCGGGCGGTGCTAGTGGCAAAGGCGGCGAGGAACTGGTGCTGCTGCTGGACCGCGACGGTATCGTGCGCAAGATGCGGCGCCGGCCGGCTTATCCGACGGATGGCCAGCGCTGAGCTAGAATGGCAAGCCCGATCCACGCTTGCCATTCTCGTCATGTTCGATTCCGATTCCCCAGCCGCCGTCGTCCAGCGCCAGCTCGATGCCTACAACGCACGCGACGTCGACGCCCTGCTCGCCACTTACGCGCCCGACGCGCGTCAATACGAACACCCTGCCACGCTGCTGGTCACCGGCCACGAGGCCATGCGTGGCCGTTTCGCCGCCCGCTTCCAGGAGCCTGACCTGCACGCGCGCCTGGTGCAGCGCGTGGTGATGGACAAGCTGGTGATCGACCACGAAATCGTGACGCGCAATTTTCCCGAAGGCAAAGGCGCCCTGGAACTGGTAGCGATCTACGAAGTGGTCGATGGCCTGATCCGCAGCCAGGTGGTGAAGCTGGGTGCCAAGCGGCTCGATTGACATGAAACAGCGTTCACATCCGGGATGGCGGACGCGTCTGCTGGCGATGGCCGCCGGCCTCGGCTGCGCGTTGTCCGTCCTGGCGCAGGATATGCCCTTCGCCGGGCGCTGGCTGCTGGACGAGCAGCCGGGCGCCGCGGCGGCCGCCTATCCGGTCCTCACGATCAAGGGCGACAGCATGTCATGGGGCGGGCCGGTGAAATCGGCCCCGGCCTGTGTCCAGCAATTCGTGCTGCAGAACGAAAAGCCGGGCACGATGTACGTGAATGGACGCGGCACCAAGTTCATCGCCGGCGTCGCGGGCAGCCTGCCCACCTATCTGCTCAAGCTGCGCGCCAACGGCTGCGCGGGCGGCGCCGATGCGGTGCGCATCATTTATCCGACCGTGTACGGGAGCCGGCAGATCGAGGTGCTCGAATATGTGAACGGGAAGGTAGTCAGCGCGCGGCGCCTGCATCGCAAGCAGTGACCGATCGTCGTCATCGTGCGTAAGGCGTCACACGGGCGCGGCAGGCGTTCTTGCCCGTAGCTCATCGAAGGTGACCACCTCGCCGTTCTCCATCGTATAGCGCAGGTTCTCGAGCGGCATGCCGATGCGTTGGCTGGTGTACAGCAATTTACCTATGCCCTTGTAGTGCGCATTCACCATCGGCTCGATCACCAGAATGAAGTTCCGATCCCGTTGCAGCGCTGCTGTGAGCACGTCGACAATTTCCTCTTGCTCAACAAGCTTGCGTCCCTCGATCAGGATGCTCTCATCGTCCGGGATGACTGCCTTGATTTGATTGTCCATAGCCTCTCTATATGAAGTGTGCGACCGCCACGATCAGCATCGCGGCCGGCAACAGCAGCACCTGCGCCGCCAGCGTCCCGGCCAGCCGGCTGCTCACCAGCCACACCATCGCCTGCCTGAACTGCCCTTCGCCGATCTTGCCTTCGACCACGTCGTCGGTCATGCCCGACATGTGCGGATCGATGAATACGGCCATCATGATGGTGGCGCCGCCGTTGATGATCGACGATAGCGTACTCGACGTGACCCGGACCGACGGGTCGAGCACGCCGGCATACAGCGCCGCAAACACGCCGACCGTCCATAGCGCCGTCGCGCCGACATTGAGCAAGGTAATCCGGCCGGATACGCCATGGCGCGCACGCAGTTCGGTGAGGTTGCGTGCCGCAGGCATGCTGGCCGCATCTTTTACGTAAGACAGGCCACCCTTGAAAAACCCGTGCATGATCAGCTTCGGCATCGAGCGGTGCACCTGGAAATGCAGTACGGCGCGGCAAAACACGCGCTGGAAGGTCGGAATCAACAGCGCGCCCGCGATCGTTGCCAGGCTTGCCGACACCAGCAGCCAGCGGAAGTCGCCAAGCAGGGCATGGTTCGCCAAGGTGTCGAGATTGCTTTCCACCCGTTTCGCCAGGAACGGGCCGAGGAAGGAATTCGAGGTCCGCGATACCAGCATCAGGATGCTGAACAGGGCCAGCGAGACGGCGATCCGCCGGGTCCGCACGCCGGCGATCCGCACCGAATACGCCAGCGTCCCGATCAGGTGAATGACGAAGGTGAGGAAGCAGATCAGCAGCAGTTGGGTGTCCACGTGTCCTTGACGAGCGTGTGAGTTCAGCACTACAACATAGCATACGGACAATGCAAGAAATGCACGCATTCTCACTGCGCCGGCGGGCGCGCCGGCGACCTGCCCGAATCGTGTACAGTTGAGCATCATTATTCTCGAGGAAGACCACGATGCGCAGGACGATGGGCTGGCTACTCGCCACGGCGGCGCTGGCCGGCAGCACGGAGACGGCAACGGTAAGGGCCCAGACCCTGGACCCGGTCGAGCAGCGCATCGTGGCCGAAGTCCGGTCGCATGCGCCGCAGGCGCTGGACCTGCTCAAGCAAAGCGTGCTGATCAACAGCGGCACGATGAACACGGGAGGCGTGCGCGAGGTTGGGCAATTGTTCCGCAGTCAGTTCGATGCGCTCGGCTTCCAGACCCGCTGGGTCGACATGCCACCTGCGATGCGCCGTGCCGGCCACCTGCTGGCCTCCCGCGCGGGTGCACCGGGCAAAGGCAAGCGCCTGCTGCTGCTCGGCCACCTCGACACCGTGTTCGAGCCCGGCAGCGCGATGCCGATGTGGGAACAGAAAGACGGCCGCATCCGCGGCCAGGGCGTGGCCGACATGAAAGGCGGCGACGTGATCGTGATCGCCGCCCTGCAAGCCCTGCAGCGCGCCGGTGCGCTCAAGGGCGCCACGATTGCCGTCCTGTTCAGCGGCGACGAAGAAGACGCCGGCGAGCCGATCGCCACCTCGCGCGCCACGATGCGCGAGCTGGCGCAGCGCAGCGACGCCGCGCTCAGCTTCGAGAGCAGCATCCCCGACCAGGACGGGCGCACCACCGCCACCGTCGGCCGCCGCGCCACCGCCTCGTGGGAGTTGCAGGTGAGCGGACGCCAGGGCCATTCGATGAATGTGTTCGGCGCCAACGGCTACGGCGCCGTGTACGAGGCGGCGCGCATCCTCGACGCCTTCCGCCGCGACGTGGCCGAGCCGGGCCTGACCTTCAATCCCGGCCTGATCCTGGGCGGTACCGAAGTGAAACGCGACGCCGGCAATGCGCGCGGCAGCGCCTTCGGCAAGACCAACGTGATCGCGAACAGCGTGGCCGTCAGCGGCGACCTGCGCTACCTCGACTACGCCCAGCGCGACCGCGCCCAGGCGCGCATGCGCGCGATCGTGGCCCAGCACCTGCCCGGCGCCGGCGCCAGCATCGCGTTCCAGGAAGCCTACCCGCCGATGGCGGTCACGCCCGGCAACCTGAAGCTGCTCGACCTGTACGCGCGCGCCAGCCGCGATGCCGGCCTGGGTCCGATCGGCGCGCTGCCGGCCGAGGCGCGCGGCGCCGGCGACATCCAGTTCGTGGCGCCGCTGGTCGACAGCCTGGACGGCCTGGGCGCGAGCGGCAACGGCGCCCACTCCCCCAACGAGGACCTGGATCCGGCCTCGATCGAACGCAGCGCGATCCGGGCGGCACTCCTGATCTACAGGCTCACCCGATAAAGAATGGCGGGACATTTGATCCCCGTCGAATTTTGGCAATCAAGCGACTTACCCTCACGGGATAAAATCAAGACATGGCACGATTACAGCTCAACTTTCCAGACGACCAGTACTGCTACACGACGATGCTGACGGTGCGCGCCACCGACATCAATGCCGGCAACCACCTGGGCAACGACTCGATGATTTCGATGATCTCCGAGGCGCGCGCCCTGTTCCTGTTCGAGTATGGCGTCGCCGAAACCGAGCCGGACGGCACCGGCATCATCGTCACCGACCTGGCCACGATGTACCGCGCGGAAGCGCACGCGCGCGACCAGCTGCTGTTCGAAGTCGGCGTGATGGATTTTAACAAGTATGGCGGCGACGTCATCTTCCGCATCACCCGGCCGAAGGACAAGAAGCTGATCGCCATGGCCAAGCAGGGCTTCGTCTTCTTCAATTACAAGACCAGCCAGGTGGTGGCGATGCCGGAAGAGTTCGAAAGCAAGTTCGAGCGGGTGAACTGGATCGACTGAAGGCCGCGGCATGCAAAAAGCCGGACGGCACGCTGTGTAGCGTGCCGTCCGGCTAACCCGTCATGGAACTGCCGGGCCGCGCGTGGCGCCCGGCATGGACCGATTACACCAGCGGCGGATCGGTCTCGCGCGCAAAGGCGCGGTGGCCGGCCAGTGCCTCGATGAAGGATGCCAGCGGCGCATCCACCAGCAGGCCCGGGTCGTCCGAACCGTCCGGCAGGGCCGTCGGCACCATGGCCTTGGCCAGCAGGCCGGCACCGGCGCCCAGCACCAGGATCGGCTTGCAGTGGCGATACTGCTCGCGCACGAAGTCGATCGCGTGGGCATTGCGTCCCAGCGCCGCCACGGCCTGGTCGCCGTCCGGCACGATCATGGCGTCGTAGATCACCGACGGGCCGGCTTCCAGCGAGACTTCGACGCCGAGCGGATCGCCGGCGGACGTCTTGACCTTGCCCAGCATGTTGCCGACCAGGCGCGGCACGGCGCCGGCAGCCAGCAGCTCGTCATACATGGCGCGGACCGCATTGCCGTCCATGCCCGGCGCCACCAGGATCGCCACGCGGCGGGTGCGCACGCCGGTCTGGCCTGGGCGGGCCATCAGCGACAGCGACGGCGAAGGCGCATACTCGGGCACCGGCGCATTGCTGACGCGCGGCAGCGGGGCCGGCACGTCCATGCCGAGGCCTTCGGCGACCTTGGCCACCAGGCCGTCATCGACGTTGGCCAGCAGCGCCAGGATGCGCTCGCGCACCATCGGGGTCTGCACGCGGGTCAGCTCGAAGCGGAAGGCGTTGGCGATGTGTTCCTGTTCGACCGCGGTCTGGCTCTGATAGAACAGGCGCGCCTGGCCATAGTGCTCGGCGAACAGCTCGGGATTGCCGCGCACTTTGTCGACGCTGGCGATCGGTTCCGGGAAGCTGGTGAAACCCGCACTGCCGGCCTGGTAGGGCACGCCACCGCCCAGCGAGTTCGGCTCGTAGTTCACGCGGCCACGGGCGATGGCCTGGCGATGGAAACCGTCGCGCTGGTTGTTCTGGATCTGCACGATCGGCGTATTGATCGGGATCTCGTGGAAGTTCGGGCCGCCCAGGCGGGTCAGCTGGGTATCCTGGTACGAGAAGTTACGGCCCTGCAGCAGCGGGTCATTGGAAAAATCGATGCCCGGCACGACGTGCGAGGTGCAGAACGCAACCTGCTCGGTCTCGGCAAAGAAGTTGTCCGGGTTACGGTTCAGCACCATGCGGCCGATCGGGGTCACCGGCACCAGTTCTTCCGGCACGATCTTGGTTGCATCCAGGATGTCGAACGGGAAGGATGCAGCCTGTTCTTCAGTGAAGATCTGCACGCCCAGTTCCCATTCCGGGAAGTTGCCCGACTCGATCGCTTCCCACAGGTCGCGGCGGTGGAAGTCCGGATCGGCGCCCGAGATGCGCACCGCTTCGTCCCACACCAGCGAGTGAGTGCCCTGCAGCGGGTTCCAGTGGAATTTGACGAAGCGCGACTCGCCCTGGGCATTGACCAGGCGGAAGGTGTGCACGCCGAAGCCTTGCATCGTGCGGTAGCTGCGCGGGATGGCACGGTCCGACATGATCCACATCAGCATGTGTGCGATTTCCGGCGACAGGCCGGCGAAATCCCAGAAGGTGTCGTGCGCGGTGGCTGCCTGCGGCATGGCGTGGTGCGGTTCCGGCTTGGCGGCGTGCACCAGGTCCGGGAACTTGATCGCATCCTGGATGAAGAACACCGGGATGTTATTGCCGACCAGGTCCCAGTTGCCTTGCTCGGTATAGAACTTGACGGCGAAGCCGCGCACGTCGCGCGCGGTGTCGGTCGAGCCACGCTCGCCGGCCACGGTCGAGAAGCGCACGAACACCGGGGTACGCTTGCCCTTGGCGGCGAACGGCACGGCGCGCGTCAGGGCGCTGAAATCGTCGTACGCTTCGAAGAAGCCGTGCGCGGCCGAACCGCGCGCGTGCACCACGCGCTCCGGAATGCGCTCATGGTCGAAGTGCATGATCTTTTCGCGCAGGATGAAATCTTCCAGCGCGGTCGGGCCGCGCAGGCCGATCTTCAGCGAGTGCTGGTTGTCGGCAATGGGCACACCCTGGTTGGTGGTCAGGTGGCGGTCGGCCGGGTCCACGCGCACGCGGTCGAGCGGGGCGACGGTCGGGTTCTCGCCCTCCGGCGGCGTGCCGCTGCCGACCTTGTCCGAGCTGGCGATTTCGCTGCTGGTGCTGCCGGTGGCGGCGTGGGTCGACGGCTTGTGATGGTCGCCTTCGAGCGGGGTGGCGGATGCCTGGCCGTATTCGGACGGCTTGTTTGGGTTGGACGGCATCGCGGCTGCCAACTGCTTTTCGGCGCTGGTTTTCTCGAGCAGGCGATCGCCGACCGGGTTGCTGGTGCCGAGGCTGGAGGGCGGCGTCGGGTCCGACGGGCCGGCCATGGTGCTCAGTACGGAGCCTGCGCCGTCGGTGGAAGCAACTGGTTTCTTCTTGGAAGGCATTTCTATCCTCGCTAATTGATTAATTTGATTGCTCAGGTATTAACCAACACCATAGCTCAGCCAGGCAGAATGAAATGTGAAGTGCTTAACATATATTTAATATATCATTGCAATCATGACTATCTCCTCAATAGATTTTAGAAATGGGAAGGCAATAAAAAAGCGCTGTCCTTTCGAACAGCGCCTGCAATGACGAAGACCACGCCGGTTCAGCGGTGGCGCCGGTTCAGCGGTGGCGCCGGTTCGGCAGCGGTGCGATGGTCTTGTCGAACCAGTCGTCGATCATCCGTTTTTCATAGCGCAGCGGCTCACTGTCCGAGATGAGGAGCGAGCCTTGCTGGTAATTCATGTCCGCTAGCCTGGCTTCGCCGCTCTTGATCACCTGGCCGTTCTGTTCGACCGCATAGCGCAGTTCTATGCGCGGCCAGTCGGCGCGGCCGGTCATCACGCGCAGGTCGCGGCCCGCGCGCGCATTCGGGATCAGGCGCCCGGCCGGATCGAAGTCGGTGACTTCGATGCGCAGGTCCTGCCCTTGCGGCAGCGCCTTGCCGAGTTGCTGGAAATGGTCGGTGATCTGGCCCAGCATCTCGTCGCGCTCCCAGGTCGCGAACGGCAGGTCGTAGAATTTTTCGGGGTGGTCATAGACCACGCTCACCGCGGCCGAAGCGGCTCCGGTGCTCAGCGCCAGCAAGCCGGCCAGCGCCCATCGTGTCGACGGTTTCATGTTTTTCCTCTCTTGTTCGTAGCTCTCATATGGGAATATACGCCGCTTTTTACAGCGTCGTCCGTCTGCCGAACGTCGTCAGTTTGTATCGAAATGTTAGTCCCCGCACAGGCCGTCGCGGGGGGGCCGGCGCACAATCGGACCCGACAGTAAACGCCCAGGAGTCCGCCGTGCCCGAAGGCCCATCGCTGTATATATTGAAGGAGCAGACCGCCCAGTTCGTGGGCAAGGAAATCGTGCGCGCCGAGGGCAATACCTGGGCCATCGACACGACGCGCATGGTGGGCCAGCCGATCGTCTCGCTGCGTACCTGGGGCAAGCATTTCCTGATCGAGATGCCAACCATGGTGGTGCGCATCCACTTCCTGTTGTTCGGCACCTACCGCGTCAATGAAGGACGCGACAAGCCGCCGCGGCTGTCGCTCGGCTTCGCCGACGGCAGCGTGCTGAATTTCTATGCCTGCTCGGTGAAGGAAATCGACCAGGACATCGACGTCATGTACGACTGGGCCGCCGACGTCATGTCCGATGCCTGGGACCCGGCCAAGGCGCGCAAGAAGCTGCGCGCCTGCCCCGACATGCTGGCCTGCGACGCCCTGCTCGACCAGGACATCTTCTCGGGGGTCGGCAACATCATCAAGAACGAGGTGCTGTTCCGCATCCGGGTCGACCCGCGCTCCACGGTCGGCGCCCTGCCGCCGGCCAAGCTGCGCGCGCTGGTGCAGGAAGCGCGCCAGTACAGCTTCGATTTTCTCGGCTGGAAAAAGGAATTCACCCTCAAGCAGCACTGGCTGGCGCACGCCCAGAAAATCTGCCCGCGCTGCCACATCCCCTTCCACAAGGCCAACCTCGGCAAGAGCAACCGGCGCAGCTTCTGGTGCGAACGCTGCCAGAAACGTTACGGCTGACCCGCACACCGGGGTCAGGGCCCGATTTTTGGCAATGATCAGGTGGCTATTTCCAAAACAAGGGCTCTAACCCCGGTGTGTTGTAGAGGGGCGAACATTTGTGGACTGTGTTCAATATTTCCTGTTGTTAATAGCAAGTTCTGATACTACAATCGGTTCTACCCATCTTGCTTTAGCACAAGCTTTTGATCTGACACATTCACGATACTGGATCGTCTTATGTCATTCCTGTCTTCAGCCGCGCCGAAACTCGCTCCCTGGAAGGTTCTGCTCGTCGACGACGAACCGGACATCCACGACATCACCAAGCTGACGCTGACGCGTTTCCGCCTGGACGGCCGCGCCCTCACCTTCCTGCATGCCTACAGCGGTGCCGAAGCCAAGGAAGTGCTGGCGCGCGAGAAGGACATCGCGCTGGTGTTCCTGGACGTGGTGATGGAGCGCGAAGACAGCGGCCTGGAAGTCGCGCGCTGGCTGCGCCAGGACCTCGACAACCAGTTCACCCGCATCGTGCTGCGCACCGGCCAGCCCGGCCAGGCGCCGGAAGAGCGCGTGATCGTCGACTACGACATCAACGACTACAAGGAAAAGACGGAACTCGACCGCACCAAGCTGTTCACCACGACCTTCGCGGCGCTGCGCGCCTACCGCGACATCATGAAGGTCGAGGAGGCGCGCCGCACCCAGCAGAATTACCGCGAAGGCCTGGAGCGCGTGATCGCCGCGTCCGGCCACCTGTTCCGCCAGCGCAGCCTGAAGGATTTCGCCAGCGGCCTGCTGCAGCAGGTGGTGGCGCTGCTGCAGCTCGAGCAGAGCATGCTGCTGCGCGTGGCCGGCGCCAGCGTGATCGCCGGCGAGAGCCGCTACGAGGTGCTGGCCCGGATCGGCGACGTCGGCGAAGAGGACATCGGTCCCGAGCTGATCGCCCGGCTCGACGAGGCGCGCCACAACCGCATCTCCAAGCTGCATGGCGACACCTATGTCGGCTACTTCCCCAACAACAGCGGCAAGGCCTCGCTGCTGGTGCTGAAAGGCGTGGACGAGCTGTCCGAGATCGACGTCCAGCTGCTCGACGTGTTCTGCACCGGCGTGGCGATCGCCTTCGACAACATCCTGCTGAACCAGGAAATCACCGATACCCAGGCCGAGCTGATCCTGCGCCTGGGCGACGTGGTCGAGTCGCGCTCGCACGAAGCCGGCAACCACGTGCGCCGCATGGCCCAGATCTGCCACATGCTGGCGCTGGAATCGGGCATGACGGAAGAAGAGACCGCGGTACTGATGCACGCGGCGCCGATGCACGACATCGGCAAGATCGCGACCCCGGACGCGGTGCTGCTGAAACCCGGCCGCCTCACGCCGGAGGAATGGGAAATCATGAAGCAGCACCCGACCGTCGGCCTGCAGATCCTGGACGGCTCGCAGCGTCCGATCCTGAAGGCGGCCGCCGTGATCGCCCACCAGCACCACGAGAAATGGGACGGCAGCGGCTATCCGCAAGGCCTGAAGGGCGCGCAGATCCATCCGTATGCGCGCATCGTGGCGGTGGCCGACGTGTTCGACGCCCTTACCCACGCGCGCTGCTACAAGGAAGCGTGGCCGATCGAGCAGGTGCGCGACTATCTGCGCGAAGTCGCCGGCAAGCACCTCGATCCGGACTACGTCGACATCCTGGTCAGGAACATCGACAAGGCCGACGAAGTCAACCGGCGCTGGCCCGACTGACAACCAGACAATCCGGCCATTTGTCGGGTAGTATTCGGCATCCTTCACCGCCCTGTCGAGGCGGCCGACTTTCACGATGCGTATCCGAACCCGACTGCTGATCATCATCCTCGCCATCCTGGTGCCCGCCTTCGCGGCGGCGGCGCTGGCGGTCGGCTACGTCTACGTCGAGGAGCGGCGGGCCCAGGAAAACAGCGTGACCGAGGCGGTGCGCGCCTTCGCCCTGCTGGTCCAGAACGACCTGCAGACCCGCGAAGGCATCCTGCATGCGCTGGCCGCCTCGCCGGCACTGGCCCAGGGCGAGCTCGGCGAGTTCTCCCAGCATGCCAGGCTGCTGGCGCCGACGCGCGACAGCGCCATCATCCTGCTCGAACCGACCGGCCGCCAGCTGATGAACACGCGCGCGGCGCCGGACCAGGCGCTGCCGGAGCGGCGCCGCTCGAACATCCAGGCGCTGATCGCCAAATACGGTCCCGACCGCACACTGGTGTCCGACCTGTTTCCGGCGCCGTTCAGCGGGCAGCACGACTTCGTGATCCAGGTCCCGGTGCGCCTCGGGGGCCAGCTGCGTTACTTCCTGAGCATGAGCGAAGACGCCGGGCGCCTGCAGCACCTGCTCGAGATCCAGCGCTTCCCGGCCGACTGGCAGGCGGTGATCGTCGACCGCAGCAACCGCATCATCGCGCGCACGCGCGAACCCGAGCACTTCCGCGGCCGCACCGTCAGCGCCGAGGCGCAGCGCCAGTTCGCAGCCCGGCGCGAGGGCATCTTCAACGGCACTAACCTGGCCGGCACCCCGGTGCAGGGCTTCTTCGGCACGGTGCCGGACGTCGACTGGAAAGTGATGGTCACCATTCCCCAGGCCGAACTGCGGCGCGTGCCGCTGCACGCCGCCGCCTTCCTGGCCGCGATGATGGCGCTGCTGCTGGCGCTGGCACTGGCGGGCGCGCGCTGGGTCGGCCGCCGCGCGATCGCACCGATCGAGCAGCTGGGCCGCAGCGCCGACGACCTGGGCAAAGGCCTCGAAGTGGCGTATGCGCCGCAGGAAGTGGCCGAGCTGGATGCGGTGGCGCAGCGCATGGCCGACGCCAGCGTCGAGATCCGCCGCGCGCGCCACGAGATGGAAGGGCGCGTGGCCGAGGCGGTGGCCGCCAGCGAACAGGCGCAGCGGGCGCTGATGCACAGCCAGAAGCTGGAAGCGCTGGGCCGGCTCACCGGCGGCATTGCCCACGAATTCAACAACCTGCTGCAGACGCTGACCACCGCCCTGCAGCTGGCCGCGCTGACCTCCAACCAGCCCAAGGTGCAGTCGCTGATCGACACCTGCAAGCGCACCGTCGGCCGTGCCAACGCGCTGACCACGCGCCTCGGCTCCTTCGGCCGCCTGCAGGATGCGCGCCTGTTGACCGTCGATCCGGCCGAACAGGTGCGCAATTCGCTGCAGCTGATCCGCGGCGTACTGCGCCACGGCATCACCCTCGACATCGATTGCGAGGATGGTGTCTGGCCGGTGACCATCGATCCGCTGCAATTCGACCTGGCCCTGCTGAACCTCGCCATCAACGCGCGCGACGCCATGGCCGACGGCGGCCGCCTGCAGATCCGCGTGCGCAACACGAAGGTGGAGCCGACCATGGAACGCACCGGCGGCGACTACGTGGTGGTGACGGTCGCCGACAGCGGCAGCGGCATGCCGCCCGAGGTGCTGGCGCGCGCGCTCGACCCCTTCTTCACCACCAAGGCGCCGGGCGAAGGCACCGGCCTCGGCCTGCCCCAGGCGTATGCCTTCGCGAACCAGTCGCAGGGCTTCCTGGCGCTGGCCAGCAGCGTGGGCGTCGGCACCACGATCGACCTCTACCTGCCGCGCTCGGTGCAGCCGCTTTCCCACAGCCCGGCCGGCGCCATGGACACCGGCAAAGCGATGCCGCAGGCGAGCGGCCGCGTGCTGTTCGTCGAAGACGATCCGCTGGTACGCGAAGCCGTGGTTAGCGGCCTCGAAGACGCCGGCTTCGACGTGGTGGTCGCGACCAGCGGCGACCAGGCGCTGGCGATGATCGAGAAAGGGCTCGATACCGAGGTCGTGTTTTCCGATATCGTGATGCCCGGCCAGGTCAGCGGCATCGACCTCGCCGCCCTGCTGCGCGAGCGCCGTCCCGGCCTGCCGGTGGTGCTGGCCACCGGCTACACCGACCAGCGCGCCGTGGTGCCGGGCGTGCAGGTGCTCGCCAAACCCTACGAGATCGGCCAGCTGGTGGAATTGCTGGCCGGACTGACGCGGCCGCGCTAGCTTACAGGGTCAGCCTGACACGTTCGCCGGCAAAGGCGACCAGGCACGTCGTGCCCGACAGCGCGCGTCCGCTCACGGTGGCGCAGCTGGCATGCACCGGCTTGCCCTGGAAGCTGCCGCTGAAATCGCCATCGCCCTTGAGCAGCGACACATTGTCTTCGATGACCTTGGCGTTGTTGACGTAGATCCGCACGTTGCTGCTGTCGACCAGCTCGCCGCGGATTTGCAGCGCGCCATCGGTGCTGGCATAGTGATTTCCGGTTACAGGCGTCATCGTGGTCGAGCAGGCCGAGAGCAGCGCGAGCGCGCCGGCAAGAATTGTAATTTTTTGCAACATTTCCGTATATTTCGTATTTTTTATGAGTGTCTTTCAGGACAACGCTATGATAAGCGGTCTGTGTGGAAACAATCTATCCAATTCTTACAAAATTAATGAGTTTTAAGAATCTTAAATTTACCAATTGCAATCTCGATATTATTGATTTAAAGAAACTATTGGTTTCGATGGCAATCTTGCGGCCGGCATGGAGATGACGATGGAAGCGCTGCCTTTACGTTTTTCGGCCGGCACCGACCTGCGGGCGGCGCTCGACGCCATCCCGCGCCTGCACGGGGTCGACGCGGCCTTCGTGGTGCAGGGTATCGGCAGCCTGAGCGTGGCGTGCATCCGCTATGCCGGCAAGCCGGACGCCGCCGAACTGCGCGGCGACCTCGAGATCCTGACGCTGGGCGGGTCGCTTGGGCCAGACGGGCCGCACCTGCACATTGCGGTGGCGGATGGAGAAGGCCGCGTGTTCGGCGGCCACATGGGAGAGGGGTGCGTGGTGCGGACCACGGCCGAGGTGCTGGTGGCGCTGCTGCCGGGGCACCGTTTCAGCCGCGAGCACGATCCCGCGACGGGCTACAAGGAATTGTGCGTCACGCAGCGGCCAGCAGCGGCCTCTTCTTGAGGTTTTGCGGGAAGCGCAGGTAATAGCGCAAGCCCTGCCCCGGGCTGCTCTCGACCCGCAGCGTGCCTTTCAGGGCCCCGGTCACGAGGTTGAACAGGATGTGCCCGCCGAGGCCGCTGCCGCCGCTGCCGCGCTTGGTGGTGAAGAAGGGGTCGAACAGCTTGGCCAGCGTCTCCGCATCCATGCCGGCGCCATCGTCGCCGTATTCGAAGTCCACCATGCCCTCGGAATCGAGCGCCGCCCGCAAATGAATGCGGCCGGCCTGGTCGTGCTCGAAGCCGTGCAGCAGCGAGTTGACCACCATGTTGGTGACGATCTGCGACACCGCGCCGGGGAAGCTTTCCAGCACCAGGTCGGGCGCGCACGCCACCTCGACCGCGACCTTGCGCCCTTTCAGTTTCGGCTGCAGCGACAGCAGCACTTCGTTCAGGTAGGTGCCCAGCGCGAAGCTGCGGATGTCATCCGAGGACTGGTCCACCGCCACCTGCTTGAAGCTGCGCACCAGGCTGGCCGCGCGCTGGGTATTGGTGGTCATGATGCGCAGCGACTGGTCGACCACGTCGAAGAAGGCGCCGAGGCTGTCCTCGGTCATCTCGCCTGCCGCCAGTTCCTCGCGCGTCAGCTTCAGTTCCTGCACCAGGTGGCTGGTGGCAGTGACGCAGATGCCGAGCGGGGTATTGATCTCGTGCGCCACGCCGGCCACCATCTGGCCGAGCGACGCCAGTTTTTCCTGGCGCACCAGTTCCGACTGCGCTTCCTTCAGCTGGTGCAGGGCCTGGGCCAGCGCCGCGTTCTGCTGTTCCAGGCTGTCCTTGGCCTTGCGCACGGCGCGGTCGGCCTGCATGCGCGCGATCGCCACCGCCACGTGGCTGGCGATGAAGGCCAGCAGGTCGAGTTCGCTCTTGGTATACACCACGGTCGGGTCGTAGCTCTGCACCACCAGCACGCCATAGGCCTGGTCGTGCGCCAGCATCGGTGCGCCGATCCAGCTGGTGACGTCGATGTTCCCGAGCGGCTCCCGGACCTTGCCGGCGGCGCGCAGGCGCGCCACGCTGCCGGCGTCGTGCAGCTGCGCCTGGCGCGTCTGCAGCACGTGCGACACCATGCCGGCGCCGATCGGGAAGCGCTGGTTGGGTGTGTAGGTGTCGCGCTCGTCGGCGTAGTACGGCACGCTGATCTCGCCGCTGGACGGATGCGCCAGCGCGATCAGGAAGTTCTTCGCCACCATCAGCTCGCCGACGATGCGGTGCAGGTTGGCCGCCAGCGCCTCGGGCTCGATGGCGGAAGCCGACAGGTCGGCGATCTGGTACAGCGCGTGCTGGACCTGCTCGGCGCGGCGGCGCTCGGCCACTTCGCGCGCCAGCGCGCGCGTGCGCTCCTGCACCGCGCGTTCCAGCCGGTCCATGCTTTGCAGGCCCTGCAGGGCGTTCGAGACGTGGTTGGCGATCAGCGCGAACAGCGCTTCGTCTTCCGCGCCGTACGTGTGTTGAGGTAAATGGCTCTGGATCACGATGGCGCCCAGCACCTCGTGCTGCTGGTCGAACAGCGGACAGCCCATCCAGTGCTCGGCGATGCTGCCCCTGCCCCAGTTGCGGCCACTGTTGTACTCATCGATGCGTGCGCGCATCTGGTCGGCGGTGATCGACATCGCCTTCTTGTTGAGCATGACCCAGGCCGTCGGCGACTGCTCGGGCGAGGCCAGCGTCACCCGTTCGTCCGGGCTCGGGCCCTGGTCGACGGTATCGACGAAATAGACGAAGCGGACGGTATTGTCCTCGCGCTCGGCGAGGGCGACGTAAAAATTATCCGCATACATGATGCGGCCCAGCGCGCGGTGCACGGCGCCGATGAATTCGGTGATGTCGGTGCAGCTTGCGGACAGCTGCCCGATTTCGAGCAACATGGACTGCACCGCTTCCAGGCGGTCAAGACGGCTTTCCATCGATCTCCCCATTCAGCATATAAATGCACTAGGGAAATATTATCAGGTCAGCGCGCCTCATAGATCATTGTGTTGCGGAAATATTGCAGTCCGGCGACACGCTCAGCGCGGCGCGCGGAAATCGTTCTCGACCCAGGTCATGGCCGAGGACGGCGACAATTTGAAGGTCGGCTGTACGCGCACCTGCGCCACCTGCTCGCCCATCTGGTCGACGGCGGTCAGCACGGCGTACGGGTTGTCTTCGTCCGGCACGATGTCGAGCGTGATCTTCAGCTCGCCCTGCTCGGTGGAGACGACTGTGCTCTTGTGCAATTGGGCATGCAATTGCTGCTCGTGGCGCCGGATCACCTCGGAGGCGGTTTTCACCAACGTGTGGAACGCATTGATGTCGAGCGGCTTCGGGTTCTTCTTGTCGCGCCCCATGGTCCAGGGGCCGACCAGGGCCGGTTCGGATTCGCCATCCTTGTACATGGCCACGGCCCAGCCGTCGTCATCGTCGTTCTTGATGACGCGCGCG
>Ga0308160_10000891_pt1 | contig 47421 bp, 87 predicted proteins | sample PhyFR1_FD_201036 | JGI IMG/M metagenome (GOLD analysis project Ga0308160, IMG submission 201036) | Phyllosphere microbial communities from UC Gill Tract Community Farm, Albany, California, United States - DLSLF.R1 | ecosystem: Host-associated > Plants > Phyllosphere > Unclassified | place: USA...
TCCCCTCCTCTCCTTCCTCTCTTCCGCTTTTCCTCCCTAAATCAACACGAATCCATCAACTGACTGACCGACCGACCGACCGATTACGCGACCTCGTACGTCGCACGTTCGACTCTCCCCCCCCCCCACTCCTCGGGACAATCTCTTGCACCACCCACCCACCCAATCGCCCACACATTTAGTCGACTTCAACCCCCAACCGATCCCACCCCCGCCTTCGCCGCCGGCGCCGGCGTTAACGACCGCCGTTGGACCGGGCTCGACACGAGCTCCCGCTGCCGCCGCCGCCGCCGATGACGACGAGCTCGCTATCGACCTGTCGCTCTCCACCGCCGCCGGCGGCGGCGGGCGTGGAAGGCACGCCGCGGAGGCGGAGGCGGCGGCGGCGGTGGACGACGAGGGGAGGAAGAGGAGGGTTAACAAACGATTGGCGGTCGACGACGCTCAAATCGAGCCGCTGCCGCAGACGCAGGAGGAGGAGGAGGAGGACGGGGAAGGGACCGCTGGCGGCGGGGGGTTGGAGGCCGAGGTCAGGGGCGAGAGGGAGAAGCGCAGGAAGGTGCTTTCGGTACGTCCCCTCCTCCCTCCTTCCCTTCCCCTTGGGGGAGCTCCCGCTTGCTTTGACTCGCTCGAGGAAGGTGGATGCAGGAGCAGGCTTGCCTGCTTACTCGCTGCTGGCTCCCCCCCTCTGGCGGCGGCGAGGCCAGCTTGAGCATTGGAGAAGGATGGCTTTCTTCCTAGGGGCTAACGCACGCGCTCCCCCCCCCCTCCCCCACTCACCCTCCCCTAGCGAGCGCCCAAGCGCAAGCAGCTCCTGCACTTCCTCTCGCCTCCACCGCCACCGGTCGCCCGACCCTCCTCCTACACCCTCGCCGCTCCCCCGCCGGCCCCGGCCCATCCGGCCGAGCGCTCGGTCGACTCGACCATGCCGCTCCAGATCTCGGACACGCCCATGATCCGCCGCAACCGGGCGATGCGCTCGCAAGCGGCGGCGTCGCTCGGCTCCGCCTCCTCCTCCTCCTCCACCTCCTCGGGCGCAGCATCAGGCAAGACCGGCGCGTCGTCCACCAGCGGCGGCGGCCGCAAGTCGTCCTTTGGCAAACGGGGCAACCGGGCCTCGGCCTCGTTCGGCGAGGGCCGGCTCGCCGCCCCGCACGGGTCGATCCCGACGGCCGAGTTCCACCGGCACGTCGACCGGGCGCTGCCCGAGGCCGTCCGCATGCGCCACCTGCTCGTCTTCCTCGGCAAGCGCCTCCTCCTGGCGCCGTCGTCGGCGTCGGCGTCGGCGTCGGCGCGAAGCCCTCCTCCCTCAGCCGCCGCCGCTGCCGACGAGGAGGACAACGACGACGAGGGCGGCAGCGGCAGTGGGGGGAAGGGGAGAGGGAGGGCGGGGGCGACCACCAAGGGCGAGAGCGAGCGGGAGCGCCTCGTCCGCGAGACGAAGGAGGACGTCCTGCGGGCCGTCTTGGCCGCCAAGGTCGATACGAACCCCTGCGGCGGCTTCTTGCTCAAAGTGCGTTTTCTTCTTGCCCCCCCCCCCCACCCCCGGGCCCTTTCAGCCCCTTTCCTTCCCCAAAAAAGAACCTTCCAAGCTCGAGCTGACAACCTGCCCCGCCCATCACCCCCGACAACTCCTTGCCCCGCGGCTTTTTCTTCCCGGCTTGCGCTTCCCGGCCAGGGCTCGAACCTGCTCGAGAAACCGACCCGGCCGCATCCGGGCAACGTTGAGAACCGCAAAGTCTCGGACCAAGCCGAGGCCTTCATCAAGCGGTACGCCTCCCCCCCCCCCTTCGCCCGCTTTCTCTCCCTTCTTTCGTTCCAGTCCCTTCAAAAGTTACCTTCTTCCGCTGACGCACCCCAACGCACGCGCGCTGTCGCTCGGGGGACAACCCTCAAAGGGGCAAAGCCGAGGAGTCGCTCTGGTCCCAAGCGGTCAAAGCAGCCAACGCCCTCCAGACGACCACCTGCGCCGCCCTCGCCGCCAAGAAAGCCGCGGCCGAGGCGGCTGCCGCTGCCTCCGCCGCCGCCGAGGAGGACGTCGTCGTGCCTGAGGTGGGCGGAGAGGGGGAGGGGGAGGATCAGCGGGTGGGGGAGCTGCTGAGGTCCGTCTTGGGCCCAGCGGCGGCCGAGGCGGTCGACGTCGACGAGCTCGAGTTCCACGTGGGTCCCCGCTTGTTTCGCGCGCTCCTCGCCTGAGTCTTTCTATCCATCGCTCGCGTCGCTGACTCCCATCCTCCTCCTTCTCCTCCTCCTCCTCCTCCTCCTTGGATGACGTCTCCGCTCATCTCTTCTCATCGGCCTGGTGTCCCGAGAGCAGATCGACACCATCCACCAGGTGACGCAGACGGCCGTCCAGCTCTCGGCCGAGTCGTCCAGTTTGCTCGACAGCCTCTTCCAAACGCTGACCGCCTCGCTCCGGACACGCGCCATCGCTGCTTCCCGCGGAGGAGGGTCCGCCACCTCGTCCTCGGCCGTCGCCCTGGCCGTCGACGGCTCCTCGCGCGCGGGAGCGCACAGGGCGGGTGGTCCAAAGGGCCTGCTCGAGACGATTGGCGGCGGCGGCCTCGGCACGCTCGTCGTCCCTCCGCTCGAGCGCGAGCAGCATCGGCGGAGAGCTCCTGTACTAGCCGGCTCGGCCCACGGCAGCAGCAGCAGCAGCGGCGGGGGCGGGGGCGCTAGGGGTGACCTTCTGGACGAACGGCCCGTCCTCCGCCGACTGGCCGAGCAGGAAGGCCAGAAGCCGACGCTCTCGGTCCGAGCGGCCTTTGCCGAGCTTCTCGCGCTCGGCCCGCCGACGCTTCTCCTTCCGCCCCTGGGGGCCGCCAGCTCCGGCCCGCACCACCCGCAGCAGACGACGACGACGACGACGACGACGGGTAGTCGGTCGTCGACCCCTCCCCCTTCTTTGGCATCGTCGGCAGCGGCGGCGGCGTCCTCCAAGTCGGCCAAGCAGCAGCTAGGCGGGGGACTCCCGCCCGTCACGCCTCGGAAGGGGACGGCGACCCCGCGCAAAGGGACGGGGACGACGCCCTTCCGCGGTCGGACGCCCAAGGCCACGGCGCACGGTCCTCAGGCCGAGTAGCGCAAGCCACGCCCCCCCCCCCCAACGCTCGTCTCACACACGCACGTCTTTTTCGTTGCGCCCACCGCGGCTAAGAGGGGACGCGGCCGGCAGAGAAGCGGCATCGTTCGCCCGCCCGCTCGCCCGTCCCGTCCGTCCGTAGCTCGCCCAGCCCTTCCTCCGTCGCTCGTCCTGTTCCCTGGGCCTCCTCCGGTCTCTCTTCCCCTCTCTCTCTCTCTCACTCTTTCGGTCGTGTCTTCCTCTACATCCACCAACAACGCCCTTCGCTTCCTTCCTTCCTTCCCTCCCTCCGTATACCCAGCCCTCGCCGGTCTCTGTCTCTAATCGATCTTAATACAGGCCCTTCATGACACTCGTGGGCTCGCGACGGGCAGAATGCCGAGCGCGCGGCGGACGCCTGACCTTGCTGCTTACGTGCACACTACCGGCTGTCGCTCCAATGCTGAGCCGAGGCAGATGACTGAGAAGGGCAAGACGACATGGGATGGCAAAGATGGGAGGCGGCAGGAGAAAAGATCGTGCATGAGGGAAAGGCAGGAGCTAATCTTTGAACTTAAAGGCAGGAAAGGATGAGCAGCAAGGGAAGGTCAGCGATCTGTTCCTGAGCACAGCGCGATACACACAGGAACGAGAACGGTGTAGGGGTAGGCTCAGACATCCAAGGAAGAAAAAGGCCCTCATTCGTTCCCATCCGCCAGACGTCTTGCGGTAAAGCAAGCGACCGGCCCTCCTGGCGCCCCCCACGTCGACCCGCCCGCGCCATCGAGGTCGCCCCCCTCAAAAGAGAGAGAAACGACCGAGGCGGCCCTCTCCCGGCAGCGGGGTTCGAAACCAACCGCCGGAGGTGGGATAGTGGCAGGGAGAGAGGGCGCCTTTGAATGTGCCCGGAGGGAGGCAGGATGGCCGCCCGTTTGACGGGGCGGACCCCGACTTGCGGGAAGGGGAAACGGTAGAGTGAAAACTGCGAAGTGGAATACTTAGGTTGCATCATTGGGGAGAGGGGGGGAGGGTGGTGGGGGTGGTGGGGTGGCGAGAGGGGGAGAGGAGGGTACTCACGGGAATGAGCGGGCAGGAGAAGGCCAGTCGACTGAGAAGGGGTCAGCAGGCGCAGCGCGGCGCTCAGGTACAGGATCTGAAGCGACAGCAGAATGGAGGGCCAGGGAGGGTCAGTAAGATGACAAGCCAGGAGAGCAGAGATGGAGCGCAAGGAGGAGGGAAAGGGGGCGGGAGGGAATCAGGCAAAATGAGGCTGGCAAGCCCCAAAAGGTGGGTCGTCGTGAGACGGGTCCCGCGGGGGGGTGCGAACCCCCCCACCTCTGTCGTCTCGGCATGGTCGATAGGACGGGGAGAGAAATAAAAATTGAAGTCATCACTTTGAGGAGGTGGTGGTAGTGGGGTGTCGTTGTGCGAAGAAGTCGAAGTCGAGGCCGAGCGTTCGGGGACGAGCTCGAGGAGGCGACGCTCGATGGGAGCGACGCGCAACGCTCCAGCACCGCAGCTCGGCGACGACAGCTAGACAGGTCGACAGTAGAACGAGGACGGGAGCGGGACTGACCTGAAGAGGGTTAGCTTGAGGCGGGAAGGCGGGCGATGCTGGTCGTCGGACGGTCGGGTTCGGTCGAAAATCCTAGGCCCGGCTTTCAGCGGCGCGGGCGCAGGGCGACGCGCTCTCCGGCGGGCGGTCGCGTGACGGCGCCCTGGCAACGGACAGCAGCCTGGGTACGTCGGCTGGCCGGGCAGCGGCAGCCATCGCGGCGACGACGACGACGACGACCGGACGACAGCCTTAGCCACCAGACCCTTATCAGCCCGGCCATTCCCGTCTTAACGCACCTCTGATGCCGCCCGTCCTCGCGCCGCTCGCGCGGTCCTCACTCGCCCTCCGCGCCTGCGCCGCCGCCCGCCCCTCATCGAGCCGCTGCCTTCTGCCCACACCGACCGCAGGTCTCCGGAGGTCCTTCTCCAGCTCGCCCGCTCGGAGGTTGATCATTCCTCAAGTCGTCGAGACGACGGTCCGTCCTGCTTCCCTCATCGTCGGCTTCCGGACCTCGTAACCCACTGGTTGCCGGGCGCTGACCCCTGACTCTCGGCTGACTCTGCTCACCTCCTTTGCTCCGCAGTCAAAGGGCGAGCGCTCGATGGACCTCTTCTCCCGCCTGCTCAAGGAGCGCGTCATGTTTGTCGGCGACGTGCGTTCAACGTAACATCTTGACCCTGCCGGCTGAGCTAATCCGACGCGGCACTTCCTGCCTGCCCATAGGTCGACGGCTCGTCGGCGAGTCTCATCACAAACCAGCTCCTCTTCCTCGAAGCCCAGGACGCCGAGAAGCCAATCCAGATGTACATCAACAGGTGCGCATCAGCCTTTGGTCTCCCACATTCCCTTCACTGTCGCCGCTATCAGGTCGCTGATTGCCTGATGTGCTTGCTCGGGCTTCATCGCAGCTACGGCGGGCCGATCACCGATGTCCTCGCAATCTACGACACGGTCCGTCTTCCTGTCTTCACTTCAACAAGCGCTGCATCACTGCATCCGTGCGTGCCGATAACTGACTCAGTTTGCCCGTCATGCATGCCTCAGATGCAATACGTCTCCCCTCCGGTCCACACGGTCTGCATCGGCCAGGCCTCGTCGACGGGCTCGCTCCTGCTCGCAGCGGGCGAGAAGGGCCATCGGACGATCTTGCCCAATGCACTCGTCATGCTCTCTCAGGTGCATCTCGGTCGCGCTTTTGCCCCTACTCGAGATCCATCTGCTGACCCTTGACCGGCTGGGTGTGTGCACGTCCGTCACAGCCGTACGGCGGCCATCAAGGCCAGCAGACCGACATCGGTATCGCCGCGAAGGAGGTGCTCCGCCAGCGCGACCTGCTTGAGGGCCTCTACTGGGAACACTGCAAGCGGGAAGGCGAGTCGGTCGACGAGGGCAAGAAGCGCTTCCGTCCGTACCTCCTCGATCTCCCCTGCCTCCCTTCCTTCGCCCTTTCGACCCAGCCCGTCGAACTCGATCGCTGATAACCGCTCATCGTCGTCGGCCTTTGCTCGACGCTTTGTGAAACAGGGACGGCCATGGACCGCGACTTCTACCTGACGCCCGAGGCGGCCGTCGAGTTCGGGCTGGCGGACAAGGTCCAGCGGCCGAGGGAGATCGAGGCGGCCGAGCAGGAGGCCGAGGGAGAGGGCAAGGAGACGTGACGCTTCCATGGCGATGCGAGAGAGCAAGTTGGGCGGATGGCCAAGTGGGAGGAGGGGGGGGGGCAGAGTTGCTGACTAGCGCTACTCACGAGCGCGGCGACCAGCCCATCAGAGGATCGTACATTTGCCCCTCCCTCTCCTCCTCCTTTGCCGCCGGCTCTCCCCCTCACGCTCGCGCGGGAACATCGACGTCGGCTCGGCGGCAGGCTCAGTCGGCTCAAAGCGCCGGCATTCGCGGACGACGTCAAAGAACAGCTCGTGGACGTTGATGTTCCTCTTCTGCATGGATGGAGGCGCATTGGGAGGAGTAAGACGGTCAGCGAGGAGCCACGTCGACGTCTCGATGGCTGGAACGTGACTGACGGCTGACGTCTGGGAGCACAGCGATCGGGCGATTCAGCACTTTGACCCCCAGAAGGCCCGGACCTGCGCATCGGTACTGACCTCGTAGAACGGACACTGCCACGCCCTCGCCAGCTGCTCGCCCTCGGCCGTGTCGACCTCGCGCTCGTTCTCAAGGTCGATCTTGTCTAGGATCGCGCGAGAGGAGAAGGGACTGGCCGTGTGAGCAAAGGGTTACTGAGGCACAGGGCTGACTAGGCCGGAGAGAGACGAAGGATGTACTGCCGACGAGGACGATCGGCACGCCCGGCCCCTGGCCATCCTTGATGCGGACAATCTGCTGCCGGAGATCCTTGACCTCGAGAAAGGACGCGTGGTCCGTCACCCTTCGTACAGCCAGAACGGCAAAAAGGTCAGCGGACGGGCTCACGACGAGGGGCGGTCGGTGGGATTGGTTGCGGCGCAGGCTACGCACGCATAGACGAGGACGAAGGCCTCGCCTTGCCGGATGTAGAGGTCGAGGAGGGAAGTGTACCCTTCTTGGCCGGCGGTGTCGAGCACGTCGATGAGGCAGGCCTCGCCGTCGATCCGGAGGACGTTGGTCCGGTCTGCGTGGTGGGACGACGACGACGCACGACGGCGCACGCGTCAAAGGGAAGCGCAGCAGCCGACTGGGTCAGCCTCGCGCCCTTTGATCGAGCTCCGTCCGTCTCCAAGCCTTGACGGGACAGGGCTGTAGGGCCAGAAGACGGAAGAGAGACTGACAGCTGTCCTCGATCGTCGGATCGTACGACTCGACCACGCGCTGATGAACCATCTGCACGCTAGACGACGGCGACGGCACGCAGCACCAAGCCTCCTGTCAGCATCAGCGGCGGCCAGAGTGAACGAGAGCCAAGAGCCCCCGCACGTCAAGGCACTCTTGCCGACACCTCCGCCGCCGAGCATGACGGCCTGGTGGACACGCATGGCCGCCGAAATGAGAGAGCTCGGGCGTGGTCCGAGCTGAGGGGTAGTCGGAGGAAGGCCGCCGGATGCGCGGACGCGCGAGTCGCAGTCGACGTCGGGGAGTACGGCTGCCACCGGTGTGCTCGGGTGTCGAGATGGCGCGTGGCGACTCGGAAGTCTGCTGACTCGATCGAGCGGGCAGGCAAGGGTCTGCAGAGGAAGGTGAAGACGTTATTCGAGTCGGAAGAGGAAGGACAGTCGGCGGGAGCATGCGGCTGAGGGCCTCAGCCTGGCGCCGCCGGACGCGAAGCTCGAGCGGCGGCAGGCGGCGGCGCCGGCCGGACGAGTTGCTTGCTATCCTTCAGCCCCTCCGACCGCATCTTCAGCCCATCGACCAAGATGCTCACTCAGATCCGCCAGCCGCCGTGCGTACTCTGCCTTGCGAGCTATCGTCTCGCGTCGAAAGACCAGGCTCTGACGGCATGCCGACCCGCAGGACCTCCGTCTCGCCCGAGGAGCACGCCGCCCTCACCTCTTCGACGCCGGCGTCGTTCGCCTCGATCCCAACCGTCCTCCGCCGCCAGCAGCAGAACGCCCGGGTCGTCTTCTCGCCCGAGTGGGAAGGCTACGGCGAGGGCGTCTCGGGCTCCCTTTACATCACCGAGGCGTGCGTGAACTGTGTCCCTCTGCTCTGTGCCGAGGCCAGGCGGCCAGCGTCGCGTCTGCTGATCTTGCGTCGTCCTGCTGCCCTCATCATCAGTGCTCTCTGCTTCGTGCCCGCCTCCGACAGCCGTCCGGGCTTCTCGCTCGACTACCCGTCCATCACCCTGCACGCCATCTCGCGCGACGACTCGGGCCCGTCCGTCTACTGCCAGCTCGACGAGTCGCCCGCGCCAGGCCAGTCGGTCCCGAGGCCGACGCGGATCATCGAGGGCCGTGAGAACGACGGGCACTACCATCCGGAGGACGAGGAGGACGACGACACGCCGATGCGTGAGATGCGGATTCTCGTCGACGAGTCTGACGGTGCGTTGCTCCGGATGTGGGCCCCTGGCGATGCCCGACTGACCTCGCTGCCTTTCTGCTGGCCCCTCCACTTGCCGTCCAGTCGAGCCGATATTCACCGCGCTGTCCGAGTGCGCCTCGCTCCATCCGTCCGTCTTTGACAACGTCGACGGCTTCTCGGACGACGACGAGGGCATGTTCGCCGTCCCGACCGACTTTGTTCCCTTCACCGGCGAGGACGGCGAGGAGCTCAGCGCGGCCGGCAGGGTGAGAAGCGACTTTGTCAACCCCCAGGCCCGCTTCAACCCGTACTAAGCGCCACCGACCCTTCCCATCCCGACGTCCTCGTCCCTATCCTTCCGGTCAATCTCGCCCGCATATCACATGTGCTCCCTCCGCCGTCTTCGTGTGCCACCCACAGGCGAGGCTCGAAGTGCGTAACCCCTCAGACCCCGCACGGCTCGGGCTGCTCATCGCTGATCAGCCGCTCTCTTGTCCTGCTTAGCACTTCGAGTCGGTCATCGTTTGGCCCGTCGCTGAGGGCGCGGCCGTCGAGGACGCCGACGAGCAGACGCCCAGCCCGGCAGTCGGAGAGAAGGGCGTCAATGGTCATTAATGGGCATGGCGTCACGCAGACCGGCCACTCCGCACACAAACAGGGGAGGGCTTCGCAAGGCTGAAGCAGAAGGAGGAGAAGAGGACGGTGCAATCCGCGATGGGGCACTAGAAGGAAAGAGGCCTGGTGCGCGTGCGAGGGCGGGAGGGCCGGGATGTCGGGCCTCGCGACTAGGCATACAGCGGGACAACGCCGCCCTTGCCTGCCTTGGCCTTCCAGACGTAGCGGAGCTCACGGCCGCCCTCATCCTCTGCCGGCACACCCTCGCTGACATGCTCGCGGCCGCACGACTCGACCGGGCAGTGCCACTTGAACGACTTTTTGCGCGGCGTCGGCGGCGCCCGACCCTTGCCCTTCGCCCGGGTCGCGCCCGCCGGCGGGGCCGAGTTGACCGCCGAGGACGCTTCCTCGGAACCGGGCGGACGCGAGAGAAAGTCGAGACAGTAACCGTCGAGAAGATGGCCGCACGCGAGGACATGCATCTTGCGCGAGGCCGTCGCCGCCTGAAGGATGAGCGGCCGGTTGCAGCCCGGGCAGACGAGCTTCATGTTGGGCGGGGCCTCCTCGACGCTTGGTGCCTTGCGCTTCCGGTTGACGACGGCCGCCACAGCCGGCGGCGGCGATCCGAGCGGCGTAAGTCCGAGCGGCGTGCTGCCGCTGACATACGACGTCTGGCCGTCGGCCTCGACAATGGCGATGTCATCCTCGTCCGACTCGTCCGTCAAGTCGAGGACGACGGGCTCGTACGTCGGCTTCGGACCGGCCTTCGACGGCCCAGCAACAGGGCCGGCGGCGAAGAGGGCGTCGACGTCGGCCTCGTCGTCCTCCGAGTCTGATAGGTAGCCTCCAAACTCGCGCTCGAAGTTGCGCGTGAAGCCGCGCGTCGTCTTGATCGGCGGCGGCGGATCGAACGCGCCGGCCGCGCGCCATTCGTCCTCGAGCTTCTGCGCCGTCACCGGCGGGGCGTAGACCTGCTGCCATGGCTGGTGCAGCAGCGGCACGAGCCGGTTCTGGTCGATCGGCGGCGCCTGACCCCAGCCGTGGCGGGGGGCGTCCATCCCCTGGTGGAGAAACTCGCCGCCCCCGCCCACGCCCACGCCGCGATACGGCTGGCCATTGATGAAGACGTCGCCGAAGCCCTGGAAAGCCAGATCGCCGAGGCCCTGGAACGCTTGCCGGACGAAATCAAAGGCGCCCTGCGCCGCCGCCGGCGGAACCATGGGCGACGCGCTGCGCGGTGGCGGCGGCCGGACGGGGCCGCCGAGTGCGGACGGCCGGGCATGACGGCTGACGCCGTTTTCGCGTAGGATGGCGCCGCCAAAACGGACCGCTTGCGGCGGTGCTACCGGCGATGTCGGCGACCTGCGACGGGCTGGCGGGGTCGGCGAACGCTGGTTGCGGCGGAGATCTGTGCGCGCAGACGACGAGGGAGGGGGACGTTCGTCAACACGCTGCTTTAGATCGGCCCTTCTCCTCTACAAGCAGCATTCAAGCGGCAGCAGCTCACTCACCGGCGACGTAGTTGGACAGAGCAAGGCCTCTTCTCCGATGCCGAGGGCCAGTCTCGCCCTCGATCTGGATTTCGTCGTCATCGTCACTGCTGGCTGCCGGCGGAGGGCGAGGCGCTCTAGGCGACGTCGCCCGTGCGCGGCTCGGTATCGCCACCGGCTGCTCATCGTCGGCCAGCCAGACGACAGAAGAAGAGGACGAGCGCCGGTGGCGTGGTGAAGGGCGGGCAACATCCGGACGCCTCCTGCTTGAGCCGGTTGGCCGGGCGGCCGCAGGACTGAGTGGCCGGGCGCTGCGGGAAGACGACGCGGCGGAGGTGCCGCTGTTGCTCGGTTCGGCCGACGGCTGGGCGGCTATGCGAGATTGGACGGTCTCAGGGATACTGCTGAAGCGGCTGCCGTCCTCGAGGTCGGTCGAGCTGCCGTCGCTGTCTGAGTCGCTGGCTGCTGCTGCCGGGGGCGGTCGCAAGACAACGGCTCGAGGTCTGTTGGCGCCGCCCGCCACAAGTAGGAGTGGCTCCGAGTCGGACGACGAGGCGTCCAGGAAGGGCATACTGCGGGACGAGTGAAGGGGGAGACCAGTCGGTAGGGGTTTGGCGTGGGAAGGTGTCGATCCCGAGGGTAGCTGCTGGAGGGGGAGGAGTTGGCGAGGCGGCGGTGGCGGTGGCGGCGCACGGCAAGCCGCACATCGAGGCGCCCCCTGGCAAGTCCTCCTCATCGGCCGCCCTACGGCTGTACTGCGATGCAAAGGACAGAGCTCGGCGACAGGGGTCTCCTTTATGTTTTGCCTCTTCCTCGCAAAGCTAGCATCTTCCGGGTCGAGACGATGGGGGGGAAGCAGGCGCGACTCCAGTGGGCACCGTGCTGCTGCGCGCTGGGCTGGCCCTGCGCCTGTCAAACCCACCCGCCCTTCCACAGAGTGCGTGTGCCACGCCAAACGTCGTTTCTTCCCTCTGGCCATCGTGGAAACCTTCATCTCTATTCCCGCAGGTAGCGCCGGTAAACCGGGTTGTCGGTCATCTCCTTGTACGGGTACGCGAGGTCGGCCAGGAACTTCTCGAAGGCCTCGCTGTCCTCAAACGGCGACTGGATGCCAATGAGAACCTTGCCCAGGTCTGGCGGGGTGCGCGCGAGGAGAAGCGTCAGCAATGGGCCGAGCGATCTCTGGAGAGGGGCTGATGACGCACCGGCGCCATGATTGCGGTAGTGGAAGAGCGAGACGTTCCAGGGCTTGCCGGCCCGGGCGTCCTCGAGATTGTGGAGGAACTTGAAGAGGGCGTTCGGCCGCTCCGGAAACTCTGCAGCGCGGGTCGGGGAGCCAACGGTGAGTATGGATTGGGAAACGGGCGATCTGATCAGCTCGACGCACCAAACATGAAGACGCGCTCGCCGTCAACCTGGACCTTGCCGCCGATCATATATCGCGCGTGGTCCTTGCTCATCTCGTCGTTGCTCAGGTCCCAAGCCTCCATGTCGTTCTCTTTGAGCTGCTGGAGCAGATCGTCGACCGCCGTCTGCCGCTCCTCGGGAGTCGGTCCCGACGTCGACTTGGACGACAACAGGAACGAGACAAAGATCGGCGCGCTCCGATTCGACGTCTGGTCGGCGCCGACGCGGTACGCGAACTCAGTGATGGCTCGCGGATGGATGCAAGAGTGGAATCGAAGGAAGCTGAGGCGGGCCGGATTGAGCAGTAGAGTGGGTTAGTCAAGAGTGGGCAGATCGAGGCAGCCACAACAGCGGACGGACCTTCCGGGGACCTCCGGAATCACGACGCTCATCAGCACCTCGCGGCGCTCTCCGAGCTCGGCCCGGTCGGCAACCCACTTCATCCGGTTGAAGTTGACGTTGGCGCCCGAGACGATGGCGACAAAGCGCTTGCCCTTGCCTTGGAGGTTGTTTTTGACGATGTGCGCCTTGAGGCCAGCCAGGCCGAGCGCGCCTGACGGCTCGGGCACCGTCCGAGTCTCTGTGCAAGCAGTGAAGAGCTAACGGTCAGAGGGCGCGGCCTTCTCATGCAAGATAACTGGGCGACTGACCCTCAAAGATGTCGCGCATGGCGGCACAGATCTCGTCGTTCGTGCAGATCTCGACGCCATCGAGCTGCTTCTGGCAGATGCGGAACGGCTCCTCGCCGACGATCTTGACGGCCGTGCCGTCGCTGAAGGCGCCGACCTCGTCGAGCGTCACGCGCTCGCCGGCGGCCAGACTCCGGTCCATCGCGTCGCCATCGACCGTCTCGACGCCGTACACTTTGAGGCTTGCCGGCGCGACGTTCTTGACGTACGAGCACAGGCCGCTGACGAGGCCGCCGCCGCCGATCGAGCCGAACATGCCGTCCAGCGTGTCGGCGTCCGGCAGCTGGCGGAGGACCTCCATCGCGATCGTGCCCTGGCCGGCGATGACGAGCGGGTGGTCGTAGGGCGGGACGTAGACGAGTCCAAACTGCTTGGCCAGCCGGGCGCACTCGGCCTTGGCCTGGTCAAAGTCGTCGCCGTGAAGGACAATCTTGGCCCCGAGACGCTCGACGTTGCGCCACTTGATTGTCGGCGTCGCGACCGGCATGACAATCGTGCACGGGATGCCGAGTTTGAAGCCGGCGAGGGCGACGCCCTGCGCGTGGTTGCCTGAGGGAAGGAGCAGCAGACGTTGTGAGAAACAGCTGTTTCGGCCGGTGAGCTGTGCTGCGCTCCGAGGTCGGGGACGCACCGGCACTGCACGTGACGACGCCCTTCCAGCGCTCTTCCGGGTCGAGCGAGCTCATGAAGTTGTAGGCGCCCCGGATCTTGAAGCTAAAGACGTCCTGAAGCTCTTCGCGCTTGAGCCAAATCTCGTTCCCGAGCTTGGCCGACAGGTTGACGGCCTTGGTGAGCGGCGTCTCCTTCATGTTGAGCGGCGGCGAGTAGACACGGGAGAGCAGGATCATCTTGAGATAGTCGGGCGTAATGTCGCCGTTGGCGTCCTGGCTCATCAGGTGGGCCGGTACCCGCTCGTACAGGTGCGTCGGCAGGCCCGAACCGGCCGACGACGAGCCTAGGGCACGAAGGGGGGAGGGGGAGAGTGCGGCCCGCAGCCGGAGTCAGGACAGCCATCGTCGGCGACACGAGCCCGGTGTCAAAGCGCAACCGCACGCACCGTTGGGCGGAGCGCCCTGGCCGTTGAGGTTCGGATCGCTAGGGTTATTTGGCGGTGCAGGCATGGCTGTGAAGTGGCCAGGGTTGTTGGAGGTTCGGAGGGAAGAGAGTCAGGGGGGGGGGGGAGTCAGGGGCGGGCTGAAAGGCAGGCGTCGATTCGGTCGGCCCGCGCCGAAGGGCGTCGTCTCGCTCGACCCTACAGCAGACGGTCATCCTTCTCGCCCCCAACTGTCCACCTGTCCGTCGAGGCGGAGCGGTCAGACGAGTGTTCCAGACGATAGCACCTCCAGTAGCAGCTGCCGTCGACGGCAAGGCGCTCAAGGCCGTCGACCGGGCCAGGGCCCGGGTCTATGGCGCGTTCCTCCGCCGAGCCGGCGCGCGCTCGCTCGAGGAGCTCGTCCTCTCGGCCGACGACGCTGATGGCGACGCGCAGGCCGCCGACGGCACTAACGGCTCGCCCTGGGTCTGGGCCGTCAATTACTGCGAGCTAGGAGGGCTGCTCGAGGACCGGCGTTCCGAGTTGCTCGACCGCTTCCCCGACCAGGATCGACCGCTCTGGGTGCCCATCATCGGGGCGGTGAGTCTAGCTCGAGCTCACGTCCTGCCACTCGCGCTGCGCACGACCGACGACTGACCCGGCTGCACCCTGCGCTCGGCCTCGCAGCCATACTCGCTGCTTCGATTCCCTTCGCACGCGAGTGCCCGGCAAGCCGTGCTTGACCAGAGAGCCAGAGAGGCATCCGGCCTTGACCTCAAGCCCCTCTTTCTCGAGCTCGCCCGGCCGAACGCCGTCGACGCCCGACTTCCCGCCGTCCCGGGCGACTTTGCAGCCGAGAACGCGGTCGAGCTCGCGCCGGCAAGGCGGGTCTGGCCATGCGGCGTCGAGGTCTGGTACGACTTTGTGACCGAGGCGGAAGAGCGTGCGCTCGTCGGACGCATGCGCGAGGTCGGCGACTGGTCGACGGGCGCGGAGAAACGTCTGTCGGTGAGTGCGAGCCCGCTCCGTGCTTGGTGGCATGGGAGCCGCTGACATTGGAGCCATCGGCTTGGTCCGTCTCAGGTCCACTTCGGTCCCCATTTCGACTACAGTGCGCTCAACGGCTACATTGGGCAGACTGCCATCTGGGAGGCGCAGCTGACTTCTCACCCACCCTTCCCCTTTCGACAGCGACGAACGCGACCAAGGGCCTCGTCAATCCAATACCGGACTGGGCTACCTCGCTTATGGCTTCGCTTCCTTACCAGGATCCGGGCCAACCGGTCGACCAGATGACGGGTCAGCTCTACCCAGGCGGCAGCGGCATCCCGCCGCACGTCGACACTCAGTGCGTCCGGCTGTCGCACGGCCGGCAGCCGCACGTATGTCATCCCTGACCGGCCCGACGAATACTTCTGCCTCCCAGCTCGCCCTTCGGCGACGTTATCTGGGGCATCAGCCTCGGCAGCACCGTCACAATGGAGCTCAAGGAGTGCGGCGAGGCCGAGGCGCGACGTATGCGTGTGCCCAAGCGTAGCCTCTCGGCCGACCCCAACGCTTCGACGCCGCTCATGCCGCAGGGGGAGAGCTCGCCATCACCAGCAGAGCTAACGCAGCTTGTCCTCGTCGACCTGCCGCCGCGGTCGTTGCTGGTACTCAAGGGTCCGAGTCGATATGCCTTCACGCACGGCATCCGGCCGCGACGAGCCGACCCAATCGGCACCTACGGCGAGACGCTCCGTCCTCGGCAGGATCGCTACAGCTTAACCTTCCGGACAGTCCTCAAGGAGGAGGACCGATCGTGCGCGTGCGAGTGGCCGCGCTGGTGCGACTCACGCTTCTGAGCGGGCGGCGGGGGACGGGCGGAGAGGCCCGTAGAGGCCGAGTGATGATCTTATGGTGGTCTTCTCAAATCATCTAGCGCTTCACTTCACATACGCTCAGCCAGATGAAGAAGACAGGCGTCGACGTGGGATGAGTGGCCTCGGGCCATGAGTCGCCAGTTTGTTCTTAGCCGGCCGGCCGACTTCAGCCCGCGCGTCCGAGGTCGACCTCGTCACCGGCCCGTCTCGCTCTCTCGCCCTCAAACCCCTTTGGGTAACGCCTCCTCCTCTCGAACGCTTCTCTGGTCCGGTAGATGGCTTCAAGAAGCAGCTCGACAATCGGCAAGCTCGGCGCGTCGACCTCGCGCCGGCCTCAGCTCGTTGCCTCCCTCCGACCGGCAGCTCGTGAGAGCTCCGTCGTCGGCCGCGTCCGGAGACCGAGCAACGTCGAGCTGACCTCCCCATCTCTCGCCTGCTTCTATCAGCTCGACCCCGGCCTGTTGCGCAGGCGCGACCGACTCTCCAGCCATCGCAGGCGCGATGCTTCGCATCAGCTGCATCTCCCCCGCCGCCCTCGCCCTTCAAGCCGCCGCGCTGGGGCCAGCCGACGCCGCTCACGCACCCGCACCTGCTTGCGCCAGACGAGGTCCGGCCGGGCTTGTCTGCTGCCGACTTCGAAGACCGGCGACGGCGTCTCGTCGCCAAGCTTGCACCGGGCGGGATTGTCGTCCTCCTGGGCGCCAAGATCCAGTACAGCAGTCAAAGTGCGTGAGCTGCAACCTCCTCTGCCTCGGCGTTGGACCTGCCGCGCGTCGGCGACAGCTGCTTCCCGGAGCGACACTTGGCTTGCTCGCTGACGCTTCGACGGCACTCTTTATCCGCAGACATCTTGTGCGTCGTCAACCTCTGTTCCATCATTGTCGAAGGCGCTTCCCGCTCACATACCCTTCTTCAGCCACAAATTTCGACAGCAGACCGACTTCATGTACCTCACCGGCTTCAATGAGCCCGACTCGGCCCTCATCCTTCGTGCGTGCCTCTGGGGATTCTGCTGCATCCGTCTTGAGCTAATCGACTGATGTTCATTCCGCATCTCGGCCGCCTCGCAGAGAGGGACGACAGTGTGTCACGGGGTTACCGCATGACGCTTTTTGTACCGCTGCGAACGGCGCAGAGCGACCTCTGGGACGGCGGCCGGTCAGGCCTCACGGGCGCCGTAGAGCTCTTTCACGCGGATGAGGTACGTCTGCACTCGCTCAGGCTTCCTCCTCGTCCATCGCGAGACTCAATGACTGATGTGTGCCGTTTCATCCGTGACGCGCAGGCCTTCGCACTCTCGCGCCTGCCCGACGTCCTCGGCGCCCTCTTGCCGCAAACCAGCACCGTCTACATCGACCTTCCGCCATCGAAATCGAAACGGTCCTTCTTCTCGAGCCTTTTGCCGTACGCTCAGTCATCGGTCGAGACGGAGGCCTCGCTCGGCAAGCTGCCGGCCAACAAGCTCAAGCCGCTAGCCGGACTCGTTCATGAGCTGCGAGGCATCAAGAGCGAAGCCGAGGTTCGAATCATGAAGGCCGCGGCCGACATCTCGGCCAAGGCGCATACCGAGGTACGACCAGCTAGCGAAAGCGTTGGTTCCAGTGTCGTTCTGACCGAGGCCGATCTCCATGGCCCTTCCTGCAGGTTATGCGCTTTGCCGAGCCAGGCGCTTCCGAGGCGCACCTGGTCGCCCACTTCGAGTACATCTGCAGCCTCGCCGGCTCCCAGCGGCCGGCGTACGTGCCCGTCGTCGCCTCGGGCGCCAATTCGCTCGTCATCCACTACACCGAGAACGACTGCCTGCTCCAGTCGGGCGAGCTCGTCCTGATCGATGCAGGGGCGGAGCTTGACTCGTACGCGAGCGACATCACGCGAACATTCCCCGTCTCGGGCACCTTTTCGTCCGCCCAGCGAGACCTCTACGAGGCCGTCCTCCAGGTGAACAAGCGCTGCATCGCCCTTTGCGAGCTCGACCAAAACTGGTCGTCCAACGCGATGCACACAGCGAGTCAGTCCAAGCCTTGTGCTCTCCGCTCCTGAAGACGACCCGGTGACTGACTGCGCGCGCTCGCAAAGGCGTCCGGATGATGCGCGAGGAGCTGAACCAGATCGGCTTCAACCTCAACTCGGACGCGTCGACATCTGAGCTGGTGAGCACTCGCCCCTGCTGGTGCTCGCTCGCTATCTCTGCACGTGCGCTGACCCCTCCCGTCTGCGTCGGTCTGCAGTACCCCCACGGCCTGTCGCACTTCCTCGGCATGGACCTGCACGACTGCCCAACCATGCGCAAGGACGCCGCGTACGCGGCCGGCAACGTTACGACAATCGAGCCCGGGTACGCCAGGCGCTCTCGCATCGCTCTGTCTCCCTCTACTGATCAGCTCGATCGTGGCCCTGCAGCGTCTATGTCCCCTTCAGCTCGAGGTACCCGAAGCACTTCCACGGCCTCGGCATCCGGATCGAGGTGCGCCCCGGCTGCTCGACTGTTGGTCTCGTTTGGCAGGCCGCTGACTGCGATCTTTTGCGCACGCAGGACGACGTCCTGTTTACAAAGGACGGCCCGGTAGTCCTGACGGCCAATTGCCCGAAGGAGGTCGTCGACGTCGAGGGCGCGTGCCAGGGCCTCTTGCGACCATGAACCCTGGAGTAGAGCGAGACGTGTCCGAACAAGGCAGGGCCTGGCTGTGGCGGCGGGGACAGCATCGCGCTCGGCATGGCCGGGCGGTCTTCTACATGCAGGCGACGGCGCCGACGCCTTTTCTGCCCTGGGTCGGGCCCTCGTGTCCCGTGCACCGGCGTTGGCCGCGGGCGCGCGCTTCGGCCGTGCCGCCCAGCCGGCCAAACCCGTCGCTCGTGGCTGGCTGGCTCCGCTCCGACCTGTCGCTCGACCCCTGCCCACCTACCACCACTCGTCTGACTAGCTCGCTCGTGACCTATAGTCTATCCAGCATGCCCAGCTCGACGCCTTCGTTCGCCCAGTGCCCTTACACCGACTCCAATGGTGAGTGAGCTGGGTTGAGGCCGGGCGCGCGGCGATCTGCCTCGTCGGCGGCGTCGACCGCGTCGACCGACCCCTTGACCAGCCCGCCTGCCTGCTGACCACCCCCCCTCATCGATCTCGCTGGGACTCAGGTGTTCCGCGTGAGAGCGCGATCCACCATCAGACGGCCGGCAAGGAGGGCCCTCTTCTGCTGCAGGACTTCCAGCTGATGTGAGCTTCTGTCGGCTGCGATGGCTGCTGCCTGTCAGGCAACCCTCCTCCGCTCAGATCGGCTGACAGCGGTTAACTCTCTCCCCATCTCTTCAGCGACACCCTGTCGGCCTTCAACCGCGAGCGCATCCCGGAACGGGTCGTCCACGCCAAGGGCGCCGGCGCTCTCGGCGAGTGGGAGACGGTCGGCGAGGGCTTTGAGGACCTCTGTTGCGCTGCGGTAAACCCCATCTCTCTGACGGTTTAGCGCGTGCCCCGCCTGACCACGACGCACCCCCTCTCTGCAGCTCGCAAAGCCCGGCACCAAGGCCCCGATCGTCATCCGCTTCTCAACCGTCGGCGGCGAGTCGGGCTCGTCCGACTCGGCGAGAGATCCTCGAGGCTTCTCAATCAAGATAAAGACCGAGGAGGGCAACCTTGACTGGACGGGCAACAACACCCCCGTCTTCTTCCTGCGTGATCCTAGCAAGTTCCCGGTTGTACGTCTGCTGATGATCACCTCCCTCACAAGACGCGGTGGGCTGACGTCTCGTTTGTCGTCGTAACAGTTCATCCACACTCGCAAGTATTCTCATCTCGTCCGTGTCGACTCCCTTATTCCGATGCGACGTGCTGACGTCTACCTTGCGCGCCGTCTGTTGTCCGAGCAGAGAAGCGCAACCCGCAGACCAACCTGAAGGATGCCAATAACTTCTGGGATTACTTGTCGCAAAACCCGGAGAGCATCCATCAGCTCTTCTTCCTCTTCGGCGACCGCGGGACGCCGCTCTCTTTCCGGCACATGCACGGCTGGGTCGGCCACACGATGAAGTGGGTCAACGCCAAGGGCGAGTGGAAGTATGTTCAGATTCACTACGAGTCAGACCTCGGGTTCAAGACGCACACGGCGGTCGAGGCCGCCGCCCTCGATGGCTCGAACCCCGACTCGGCAACCCAGGACCTCTTCGAGGCGATCGCCCGCAAGGAGTACCCGACATGGACGGTCTCGGTCCAGACGATGACTGCCGAGCAGGCTGCCAAGTTCCGGTACTCGGTCAACGATCTGACAAAGGTGCGTACCCACGTTCCTTGCGTTCAGCTCGAGCCATCTTGCTGAGCGGCTCTCTATCAACCCAGGTCTGGCCGAAGGGCGAGTTCCCCATGCGCAAGATCGCCAAGTTCACGCTGAACGAGAACCCGGAGAACTACTTTTCCCAGGTGCGCCTCGGCCTTCTCGGCGAAGGGTGGACGACACGTTGACCGCTCCGCCTTCTTCCCATGCCCTTCCTAGATCGAGCAAGCCGCCTTCTCGCCCTCGCACCTCATCCCGGGCATGGAGCCCTCGAACGACCCGGTGCTGCAGAGCCGGCTGTTTGCGTCAGTCATCCTTCGCCCGTTGCCGACGGCCACAGCTAAGCGCTATAGCTGACACTGCCGCCCCTCGCCTATCGCCACAAAGGTACCCCGATGCCCAGAGGTACCGCTTGGGTCAGAACTACAAGTCGATCCCGGTCAACTGCCCGCACGCGACGTCCAACTACCACCGCAGTGGCGCGGCGACGACGGATGCCAACGGCGGCAGCGCGCCAAACTACCCGTCGTCAGCCGAGCCGATGAAGTACGCGAAGCGACCGTACACGCTCGAGCAGATCGCCGACAAGCACGAAGGCGCCGGCGTCGTGTGGACAACATCCGAGATCGCAGACCTTGACTTCGAGCAGCCTCGGTGCGTGTCGCTGGGCAGTCGGTCGTCGAGTACGATGCTGACCTTGCTACTCCATATCCTGCGCCTCCCACAGTGTCCTCTACGAGCGCGTCTTTGACGAGGGCGCTCGCAAACGCTTCATCGAGGTGCGTCCAAGCGAGGGCTCGTGTAGCTGGACGCTCACTCGCTGACGATTCTACCCGTTGCACCCCCCCTACAGAACGTCGCCGGCCACATGGGAGCCGTCACCCGGCCCGAGATTATCGAGCGCCAGCTCAAGCACTTCTCGCGCGTCTCGCCCGACCTCGGCCGCCGTCTGACGGCCGCGCTCAAGGAGGGCCGGGCCGGCGCCAAGCTTTGAGAGCGAAAACGAGCGCCTGTCCTAATCCACGCTGTAGCTGAGTCTCTGTCACCTTGCTCGTCTCCCGGTTGTACTGCTTTCTGTCGTGGTCGCTGCAATCCTCGTCATGCTCGCGAGGGAAGGGGGTCGCACCAAGCAAAAATACACGCGCACGCGCTCGGCAGAGTGAGATAGTGCTAGGGGCAGGAATCAACTAGGGCTACAGTTTCGTGGACCGAAAAGTCGGCCGCCTACTCCGAAAGGCGCTCGAGGGTGCAGTACTCGGGCTCCCACATGAACGACTCGACCCACTTGCGAAGCTCGTCGTCGTCCTTGCCGTCCGGGATGTCCTTAGCCGTGGCGACGCCGTCCTCGAGTGCCTGGCGGACCATGGCCATTGCGACGTTGACGGTGACATTGCGGATCGTGCCAAGGTTCGGGAGCAGGGCGCCGTGCGGGTCCTCGACGAGCGGCGAGAGCTCGGCGAGCGCCTTAACGCCGGCGAGGATGAGGCTGTCCGACAGCGACTTCGCGCCGCTTATGATGGTCGAGAAGCCGAGGCAGCTGGCAGAGGGATCCTGTCGTCAGCGCAGTCGCACAAGAAGGCCCAGCAGAGATATCTGGGAGCCGGAGCTCACGGGTAGCAGAGGGCGTTGTTGGCCTCGCCGATCTCGATCTTCTTGCCGTCAAACTCGACGGGGTCGAAGGGCGAGCCGGTCGCGACGTGGGCCTTGTTGTTCGACCACTTGATGATGTCGTCCGGCGTGGCCTCCTCGAGCCGCGTCGGGTTTGATAGGGGAAGGAAGATGGCTTTCTTGTCGCCGGCGGCGTCGACCATCGTCTTGACGAGCTCCTCGGTCCATGAGCCCTTCTGGGCCGACGTGCCGATGATGACGGTCGGCTTGGCCTGCTTGACGACGTCCATCAGGTCGTACTTGTCGCCCTTCCAGCCCTTGACGTCGTCGCGAGACCGGGCATAGGCCTTCTGATGCTCGGTCAGGTCGTCGTCGTCGTCGAATAGGAGGCCCTGCTTGTCGATCAGCCAGAAGAGCTTCTTGGCCTCGGGCTCGTCGACGCCGTCAATGTCGCCGAGCGCGCGCACGATCCACTCGGCGATGCCCATGCCGGCCGTACCGGCGCCGTGGACGAGGAACGTCTGGTCCTTGAGCTTGGCGTCCTGGGCCTTCATCGAGGCGAGGACCGAGGCGAGGACGACGCAGCCGGTGCCCTGGATGTCGTCGTTGAAGCACGGGATGTCCGGGCGGTACTTGTCGAGGAGGCGCGCGGCGTTCTCGCGGCCAAAGTCCTCAAAGTGCACAAAGACGCCCGGCCAAAGGTTCTGCGTCGCTTGGACAAAGGCGTCGACAAAGCCGTCGTACTTGGGCCCGCTGTGCGTGCGCTTCTCGCGCAGGCCGAGGTAGAGCTCGTCGTTGAGCAGGTCCTCGTTGTCGGTGCCGACGTCGAGCACGACCGAGAGCACGCGCGATGGGTCGACACCAGCACCGGCACTGTAGACCTCAGACTTGCCGATGCTGATCGCGATGCTAGAGGCGAGGTAAGGGCAAGGGAGGGAAGAAGGTCAGCATTTGACATACAGCCCACGGCAACCCGGCAGGCGACTTACCCTCCCACGCCCTGGTCGCCGATGCCCAGGATCTGGCCTGGATGAATCGGTCGCATAGTGTCAGCAGCTGAATCATGGTGGCCAGATGACCGCGAGGTACTGACCCGCGTCGGTGACGACGACGAGGTCAAAGTCGCGCTTGCCGTCAGGCAGGCTGCCCGGCGGCGCGCGGTGCGTTGCCAGCAGCCGCTCAATGCCCTTTGGGTCGGCCTCGTCAAAGTCGGTGATCGTCAGGTAAGCGCCCTCCGGCCGGCGGAAGAGGCTGCTCCACTTTTCGATGGCCTCGGAGACGGTCGGGGTGTAGATGATGGGCAGCAGGCTCTGGAGGTTGTCTAGAAGCAGCCGATAGAACAGGATCTAAGTGGGGACAGCAACAGCTCAGCGGGCGATCGAGAGCGACGACGACGAGCAAGGCGCACGCACCTCGTTCTGCTCGCGAAGGGAGACGAGGAAGGTGTGCTGAGCCAACGGGTCCGGCTTCTGCTCGAGCTGGTGGAGAGCCCGCTTGGCCTGAAGTTCAAGCGAATGGACGGCCGCGGGCAGGTGGGCGACGAGCTCGAAGCGCTCGCGCTCCTCGCGGGTGAAGGCGGAGCCCTGGACCGTCGACAGAGTGGGCAGGTCAGTCAGCGGCACAAGAGGCCAGGAGGATCACAAGCGACGCACCTTGTTCAGCCGGGGGTCCTGACGAGTGGCGAGGCGGAGCGTCAGTGAGCAGGTGAGCTGGGCAGGGCGGAGACAGCCGAACGAACCTGGAGCAGGGCCGCGCCCTTGAGCGCGGTCTTCTGGACTTTTGAGGGTTTGGCCGACATGGTGCGCGGAGACGACGAGAACTGGCGAGTGCTACGAAGAGGGGCGACGGCAGAAAGGATTGAGTCGAAGTGGACGTCTTGGGGTCGAAGGGTCGGCCGACCGCCCTCTTGACGTCGAGGGGCGCAGCTCATCCGTCGTCGAGCGTCATCGACAACGACGTCGACCGACCGGTGTCCGACTCCCGACACGATGGGTGTCGCAAGTCCGTGGAGGATGGACCGATATAGAATGCCTGCGGATCTGGGTCGCACCCGTCGGACGTACGCGGCCATCGTAAGCTGGTCCGGGGTGGGGGAAAGGGGAGGAGGAGGAGGAGGAGCGGTCGTGCGGAGGGGGGCGGGGCCGTCGTCGGAGCCGTCGGGAAGCGTCGGTCATGAGTCCTCCGATCTAGCCATGGACGTCGTCGTCGCCCGGCCCTCGACGTCGAGCAGCCACCGCATCAGATGGTCTTGCCTTTGTCATCGACGACCGATCTGCAGCCGTCTGGTCGACGAGTGAAGTACGGGCTCGCGCGTCCCAGCGACTCAAAGGCTTGGTTCCTGAAGCGCATGCGAAGGCAAACCCTTCTTCCGCTGTTCCCAGGGCGAGCGCTGCCTTGAACAACCCCCTTGTGACAGTTTTGTGAAACATCTGGTGCTTCGATCCTGATGCGATGAATTCCATGAAAGATCAAGGGACTGAAAATTATGCGAGGGAACGGTGCAGGTCTAGCTTGGAGGGGCGATGTAAGCGAGCGAGCGGACGTAGGTCTAGGTCGGAGGAGGGCGAGCAAAGGGTCGACACAAAGAGAGGAGGGGGCGAGAGGGCGGCTGCAGCAAGAAGTAGCCAAACGACAAAGTTTGCGAACAAGCGGCGGTGTAGAGGCTCAGGCCTCGACCGAGGGGGCGTCTTCGCCTTGCCGGCGGTCGCTTGTGACGCGGCCGCGGCGTGGCCTGAGCCCGGCCGGCTCTGGCTCGATTGCGACCGAAGCCTCCTCGTCGCCGGCGACGACCGTCTTGAGGACCTCCTTGGGCGCCTTGGGGACGAGGAGGTCGCGCGAGATGAAGATCGAATAAACCATGAAAGGCGTGTTGACCAGCCAGGCGCCTCCAATGATGAAGATGAAGAGGACCTGGACGCTCGAGAACGTCTTTGACGGCAGCAGCTCCCCCAGGACGGAGTTGGTCATCGCCCATCCAGTCAAAGGGAAGGTGAAACTGTTTTTTTTTTTGTAGAAATGGCGTGAGCGAGATCCGGTTTCGAGGGTACTCTGTCGTCGACGTACCTCCAGTAGCCCATGGACCACTTGAGGTCTCGGTTCTTGACGGCAGAGACTACGAAGAGCGTCATCGGCGCGAAAAACAGCCAAAGAGCCATGCCCTGGATGGGAGACGATCGATGTCGAGGTCAGCTTTCAGCTTGGTGCGGTCGCAGAGTCTAGTCTGTGCCGATGAGGCCTACGCACGTAGAGCATGATCGCGAACCAAACCGAGACGGCCAGGAAGATGCGGCCCGCCTCGGCGCCGCCGAGGATGTTGGCTGCCGGAAAGGCATCGACGGCCTGCTTGCCGAGGTTCAGAAAGGCGAAGGCAGTGAAGCCGGGCGGACCGACCTACGTCGTCGGAGACAACACGTCGGGTCAGTCGAGCCAGCCTCAGGCGCGGCAACAGGCGAGTCACGGCAAACTCACAGCCATCAGGTAGCCCGGCAGCGAATTGGTCGACGGGTTGGGCTGGGTCATGTTGCGGCACATCCAGACGGCCATCCTTGAGGGGGTGTAGTAGACGGCTGTAGTCAGCGATGGCTACCTTTCTCAAAAGCAAAGAAGGCGACATACTTGAGCAGGCCAATCCAGAAGCCCATCGCCTGCAACATGTACCCGACGACGATAACGTAGCCGGCTTGGTCGAGCGGCAGCTTGCTGCAGAGACCTGACGCCAGGGTCCCGGCGAGCATCAGAGGGAAAATGGGGAGAAGGTCGGCCGGGGTGATGGTCGAGGTGTCGCGCTTGCGGCCGCGGATCGTCCACTCGAGGAGCATGCCGACAAAGAGACCAACCGCGATGTAGCAAATCCAGACGACAAACATCGCGCGAACGAGCCTGGTGAAGTGTGAGAGAGAGTCGGTCAGAAGGCCGCGAGATTTGGGCCTGCTGGAGAGTCGACGACAAACCAGAAGCCAGCGTAGGGCACGCCATAATCGAGCACGCAGACGAAGAGTGTAGCGAAAGCGAGGTTGAAACAGGGTAGGAAAAGGCCATCCTCGTGATCGTACAGCGACCTTTTGAAAGCCCGCGGGTGGTAGATCGCCTTGGTTGCGAAGAAAGCGCAGTTGACAAGAAAGAGAATCTAGCGAGGGGGGGGGGGGGCATTGAGGGGCGTCAGGGACGCGCATCGAAGCTGGGCAGCCACAGGGGCAGACGTACGAGGTCGATGAAGAAGAAGACGGTTCCGAGTTCGCGCTGCCCTCGGAACTTGAAGTTACACCCTCCGATGACAATGGCGACGCCGCCCGTGCCCTATGAGAGATGCAAGGTCAGCCGTTGTAGTTGCGGCCAGAGGAGAGTCCAGGCCACGAGCCGCCGGATTGGGACTGGAGCAGGAGTCGGGCCACTGACCATGTTGGCAGTGAACAGGTTCCACGTCGCAAACTCTGACCGGGCCACCCAGCCTCGCGGGTCGTAGGCCGAGTCGGCCTCGGCTCGAGGGTTGGCGGCCTTGTCCTGCGGGCCCTGGTCGGGCGGGGCGATCGCTGTCGCCGAGGAGGCACCGCTGCGGATGGCGTTGCCCGACATGCTGCTAGACGCTTGCAAGGATGGGCAGGCACTCGACTTCGGGCAGAGGGAGAGGAGGGAAAGGGAGGCAGGGCAGGTCAGGGGCAGCAGAAGCACCGGCAGCAAGGTCGTGCACGCCTCTTGTGCCCCCCTCTGGCTGGACCCCCCCCCCCCCTTCGAGCAGAAAGCGGACGTCATCTCTTGGCGCGTGCCCGATCCAGCGTCGCGTCAACGAGACCAGTCAGCGACCCCAACCGACCGAGCCGCGGGTGCACCAGGGATGGGAGGCAGAGACCGGCGAGGGGAGGGGGCACATCGACGTCGGGGTAGCGCGGAGTGCGCGCGGAGCCGGTCGGGCTGAACTCGCGGGGAGGGCGCTCCGCCAGTTCGCCCCGGACCATGGCCTCCTCTGCGGCCCGCACGACGACGTCCCTCTTCGTACGACGCTGCCCTATTTTTAGGCTGACCGAGCTGACGTTCCGATCATCATCCTCTGACGCATCGCAGGGAGGCCGCCTCCGTTGAGGTTGCTCAGCCAGATCGGCTCCCGCAAGCGGCCAGGAGGCGAGCTCGACCTCTCCGTCGTCGCAAGCGGTCGCCGTCGTCCCCTCTCCTCTCTGTTCACCTCCTTCCGCCTGTCCACCAAGCCGAGTCGCAGTCTTAGCCCTTCAACATGTCCGTCCCCACCAAGCGCGACGATGTCACCAAGCCCAGCGACTTCCAGCAGGAGATCTACGCCGACGGCGTCAAGGTGCGTCGGAAGGGATGCTTCTGGCTGGCGACCGAGCCTGACCCCTTCGCTACAGGGCATCCGCCCGCGCTACCCCATGCACTATGAGGATTGGCCGATCGAGGCCAAGAAGGAGCTCTCCGCCAACAGCTGGGGCTACCTGAACGGATCCGCTGGCATGAGCAAGACCGACGCCAACAACCGCGCCGCCTTCGACCGATGGGGTCTCGTGCCCAACCGGCTAGTCGACATCAAGCAGCCCGACCTGACGACGAAGCTTCTCGGCCAGGAGCTCAAATTCCCAATCGCGCTCGCCCCCGTCGGCGTCCTCGCCATCTTCAACGACGACAAGGAGCTCGGCACGGCTGCGGCCGCGGCAGAGTGCCACGTGCCATACACGCTGAGCACGGCCGCCGCCTCGTCCATCGAAGAGGTCGCCGAGGCCAGCGGCGATGGCCTTCGTTTCTACCAGCGTACGGCCTGCTTCTCATCTACCTCGCTGTCTCGTAGGCTTGGGCTGACACGGCATCGTAATCCCGGCCTCAGTATACTGGCCGGACCGGTCGCACGATGACATCACCGTCTCGCTGCTCAAGAGGGCCAAGGACAGTGGCTACAAGGCCGTCGTGGTGACACTCGATACCTCTATCCTCGGCTGGCGTCCCGCCGACGCCTCGGCAGGTTACAACCCCTTCCTCCGCAACGATGAGATCGGCGTCGACATTGGCTTCACCGACCCCGTCTTCCGGCGCGTCTTCAAGGAGGTGACCGGCAAGGAGATTGAGGAGGACATGCAGCACGCCGCTCAGATCTGGGCGAGCTGGATCTTCCCAGGCCACTCGCACAACTGGGAGGACGTCAAGTGGCTGCAGACGCAGACCGACCGTGAGTCTGACCTCCAGCAGAGCCACTGAGATCCAGGTGGCTGAGATCTGCTCGCGCACCTCGCTCAGTCCCGATCGTGCTGAAGGGCATCCAGACCGTCCGCGATGCGAAAAAGGCGGTTGAGATCGGCGTCGCGGGCATCGTCGTCAGCAGTACGTGCTCTCGTTTGCTCATGGCCCGCTTGCTTGTTGATCGGTCGCTCGCCCCGCCCAGACCACGGAGGCCGACAGATGGATGGCTGCGTGGCCTCCCTCGACATGCTGCCCGAGATCGCCGCTGCCGTCAAGGGCAAGATCGACATCATCTTCGACAGCGGCGTCCGGACCGGAAGCGACGTGGTGCGTAGCTTCCTGAGCCATCGGCCAGCTCGTCAGGACTAATGTCGCCCCAATTTCTCGCGACCCATCAGGCCAAAGCACTCGCGCTCGGAGCTGACGTCGTCTACATTGGCCGTCCGTGGGTATACGGCCTTGCTTTCGGCGGCAAGGCTGGCGTCAAGCACGTTCTCAAGTGTGCGTGCCCCGCACCCTCACACTCCCCTTTCCGCCCTGCCTTCCATTGAGAATCGGGCTTTCGAAACCCTGCCGCGCTCTTGTAGCCAACCGAGACTGACTCTCCGCCCTCCACTTCCATCACAGGCATCCTTGCCGACCTCGATCTCACGATGCAGCTGGGCGGCTTCGCGAGCCTAAAGGACCTCGACCGCGACTGCATCCGGCGCGTCGACGCCTAAGACGCCCCCACCAGACGCTCCACTGTATCCTTACCTTTCTGTACCAGACGTCCTAGAGTTTCCAAACAGTCCATTTTGTCTGCGAGGGAGGGGAGCATGGTGACACAAGGCCGGCGGGGTCGAGGGTACAAGGGGGCGACAGGAAGCAGGTGGAGCGTAGGTAAAGCAAAATCGAGGAAAACGTCCATGAGACTGTCGACGGTGAAGCAGCAGATCGGTTGGCAAGAAAGGAGGAGGCTCAGCGGCCTCAATCCCATGCCACATCGAGCACGATAGCCTGCTTGCCGTTGGCGCCGTTGCCCGCTGAATGGCCGCCGCCGATATCGGTCGTGAGCTGGGGGGCGGGCGAGAACTTGCGAGCTGCCGGCGCTCGTGCGCCTTGGAAGATGTGGCGGTCGTCGATCGGCTGGCCATGCGTGGGCAACGGTGCAGACGAGGGCATGCCGCGGCCGGCTTCAAAGCCGGGCGCGCCATGCGTCGTCCGGGCGAGATGGCGGCCGCCGTCGAGACCCTGGCTCATCATCCGGTCGCGGGCGTGGCCATCGATCTTCCGGTACTGGGTCGGCGGCGGCTCGATCAGACGCATGATCTGCTGCGGCAGGGCGTAGTCGGCCGCAAGGGCGAGGGCACAATAGCGAGCGATCTCGAGATGCAGGGTCGGGTAGTAGGTCGTCGAGGCCTTGCGGGCAGCCTTGATCAACGATACAAGATTGAGTTAGCGCCATCCGATGGGGTAGCTCGGCGACGGGACTGACAAGAATGATCCGATCCAGCCCGCTCTCGAAGAGCTGCGCATGGAAGCGCCAGGCGCTGAGATCGGACTCGAGCGGCTCGTTGTGCTCCAGACACGACCGAGCCATAGCGTTGATGAGCTTGAAATGGGCCGTCAGGTAGTTGCCCGCTTCGTACTCAACTGGAGGGAGCGGCAGCGAAGTAATGCGTCAGCACTCATGGATGCGCGCCTTTGATAAAAAGTCCGGCGCACCTCCCCCCGTGGCACCTCCAGGCGCCGTCGGCCGCTCGATCAGGTTGGCGTCGGTCTGTTCGAGCTGCCAGATGCCATTTCCGTGGCAGAACATCCAGAAGTAGTCGCGGCTGCACAAGCAAGACGAGCGACAATCAGTGCCGGGCATGGCGTGCTGCAACAGCCATGGGCAACGCACCAGACGTCCGAGATCTCGGTCAGGTAGGTCTTGTACACCCTCGGCCGGCGGGCAGCGGTCACAAAGTCGACGAGATCTTTGTCCTTGTCCTCGCCGAGCAGGAGCTGACGCGCGAGCAAGGGGAGGCTGCTAAATTCCCTTGGCAGCGGGAAGACGTACTCGCGGCCAGCCGGCTGGTCGTCGCCCGGCCAGCGCGGCGGTGCTGGCCGAGTCGGATACAGGTTGAAGAGAAGCGTCACGATCTCGACCATGAGCTGCCGGGTCGGAACGTCTCCCGGCTTCTTGTCGGTGAAGAGTAGGCTGACGAGCGGGAAGAAGGGGTTGGGCGTGCAGCTACGGATGGCGATGCAGCCGACGTCAGAGGTCGCCAGTGCCTTGACACAGCGGAGCAACTCGTGAAGCAGCTGGTCGTCATGCTGCTCCTCTCTGTAGAAGGAAGGCCAGTCGTCAGCCGAAAGCACGGCAAGTCGAAAGGAGCGAGACGCACCTCCACTCCATCTCGAGAACCTCGTTCAGGCGGCGGAGCAGCGACAGGTAGCCGCGCTCCTGCAAGAAAACCTCGAGCCAGCTGTGCAAGGGACGATCGACGTCAGCCGACTGTCCTTTTCGAGCGCAGACGACGGGGAGAAGAGGACGGACACTGTCGTCTCTTGGCGAAGGAGCATCCGAAGCTTCTTGACCTTGGCAATGTCCATCTGCGCCGCCGGCGGGCCCTCCTTGAGCCAGCGGGCCATCGCAACCGGGCCGTCCAACGCCTTCGAGCTCGAAGCAGCGCTCATCGTCGCTGCCTTCTTGGTCTTCTTGCCAGGCGTCGGCGGCGCGGGCGAAGCGTACTTGTTGGCCTGGCTGGAACTTGCGAGCGGCCGTTGGGCCGATCCCTGCTGGCCATTGGGTCCACGACTGAATTGCGGCGACGGGGTCGCATAGTCTGGCGCAGCGTTCAGCGACGCCGACAGCGGGGCCGAGATGGCGTGCCCGTTGACGGCGGGTCCTCCGGTTGGTGCCCGAGAAGGGGTCGACGAGAGGTTGAACGATTGCTGCGGAGGAGAGGTCGCGAGTCAGGCTCGACCGGTCCCAACGCTGCAAGCTCGGGTTCAAGTGCACTGACCGAGTTTTTTAAAAACTGCTGCTTGACGTGCGGCTCCATCGTGTTCATCTTTTCGCGCACGCTCGCTGGCACCTCGAGGACGTTCTGCGTCGGTCGGGTGGCGGCTGCCGGTCAGCTCTGGCCCACCTCCGCTGCGGGTCGCGGGCGTCATCGACCACCGAACTGACCATCATGGTCTGGAAGTCGCGCTCGACGTCGGCCATGTTGACCGGAGCGGCAGGAGGCGTCGAGAAGGACGCCGGCGACCGGACCGAGACGTCCAGGCTCTTTGAAGCGGCGTGGCCGCCCTCGGCTCGTCGGCCGGGCGTCCCCCGGCAGACCGCGACGCTCTGCGGGCGCGCCTTCGTCGGGCTGCTGCTGCTGCTGCTGCTGCTGCTGCCGCCAAGGTGAGACCGGCTGACGGGGATGCCTGAAGGAAAGACAGGCGGGCCGGCCGGAGACGAGGACGATGGCGAGCGCTGGTAGTGGTAGCCGTTTGGCGGCCGTTGCGAGCTCGGCCGGGCCGGCGACGAGAGGTTGAAGGCCATGGCGACGGGCCTGTCGAGGAGGCAAGACTTAGGCACGCACAAGCGAGAGCGCGATCGGGTTGAAGTGCGGAAGTGAGTGGGAGCTGGCGGCGGCGCTGGAGCGTAGCAGATTTATCTAGCGAGGGGCTCGAAGCGGGCCGTGGTTGAAGGCGTGGCAGCAAGAGAGGGTGGGTGGGCGTGTTGGCCGACCGCCGAACAACCGGGGCGCTCAGGGGCGACGACGAGAGGCGCTGCCGCTTTCGGCGACGCGACTTCGGCCGGGGGCCCCGCGTCGCGACGGGCGATGGAAAATCAGGCGCGTCGTCGATGCAAGCGTCGCTGGCCAAGGGGTGATACTGCCATCGTCAGATCGTGGCAGCAGAGGACGAAGGGCGCTCGATCAAGAAAGCGTGATGGAAGAGATCTGAGGTCGACTACAGGAACAAAATGCGAGGGGGGGGAGGGGAGCTAGAGATGGGCCGATGCAGGTGTGTGGGAGAGAGGGGGGGAGGAGATGAACGAGCAAGATGCAAAGGACCGCCGAGGGCGGCCAGAGATGACAGTGGTGGGAGGTTGCGATGCAGATGACCGGGTGCGTCTATGCCTTGTATTCGAGATTGCGCTTGACGTAGGCAAGGATATACCTGGACGTCGAGGGTATGGTCAGGCTAGGGCTCACGACTGCGGTTTGGGAAGGGGGGACGCACGGCTTGCAGCTGAGGACGATCTCGAGGCTGCTGAGGCCAACCTTCTCGTCGTCAAAGTAGTACCAGTCGTTGCGGAAGCGGCAGAAGTTGGTGTCTGTGCCGTTTGGATCATGTCAGCGTGGCTCGAGACGGGATGAGCGGACGAGCGACGCAGCCCAACGCACAGTGCCCGTTATTGATCTGCCCGCGATGGAGGACGACGGCAAAGAGATCCCAAATCATCTCGTCCGCCTCGCTCGGCTTGATCTGACCTCTGGCGCGCGCAGCGCGCGTCGTGTAAGGCGTCATGTCGATCGAGGGCGGGAACTTGACGGGTGTGTCGATCTTGATCGACTGGTCGCCCGACTTGTGCTCGAAGCGCTGCCCGGCGCGGACGATAAGAGTCAGCTGTCGTCCAAACTAGGCGACCGGGGGTTCGACTCTACCTTGAACTGGAACGTGAGCACCGGTGGGATCTCCTTTATGCTGAGCTGCTTGACCGCGTCCTGGTCGGAAGAAACCGATCAATTGGTGTAGCCATATTGGCCGGAGGGAGGGGCAAGCCGACTCACGAAGGAAGAGATGTGACACGACTCGCACACATACTGCTGGCCGAGCTTCTCTGGACTCGTGTACCTGGGTCAGGCGAGAAGGGGTTTACGTCAATCTCAGGGTTCATCTCGCCGCAGCTGATCTGCCCTCGAGCCACTTACCGAGCCAGCGACTTAGCGAGCGAGTTCTCGCCCTCGATCAGGACGCCGGCTTTCGAGCGGAGGTCGAGCGAGATGTCGAGCATTGGGTCGATGGCCGAGCTGATAGCCCCGCACGAGGCGCAGCAGACGTCGCTCTGCAGCTTGCCATAGAAGGTCGAGTCTGACGGTAAAACTCGCACGACTTCAGTCAGTTGACGAACGCAGGAGCAAGGCGGCCATTCAGCACTCACGGATGGCACACTTGCAGTCGCGCTCGGTCCCGCCCGAGTTCTCGTGCATCTGGTTGAGGGCAGCAATGAAGAACCTGACGACCGCCAGAGACGACACTGAGTCAGTTTTCAACCGCCCGACCGACTCCTCAAGGGGAAGCAAGCGCACTCGTGGCAGTCCTGCTGGGCGTAGCCGGCCAGGTGATCCGACGACTGCCACATGTTGGCGAGAAAGGTAATCGGTCCGTAGGGCGTACGGTCGTCCGAGTTGAACTAAGGCGGTCGCAGAAGTCAGCTTGGGGTCAGCATTCTTGCCATCAGGTGACCGACGCTCGCGTGTCGTACCTCGGTAAAGATGCGGTCCATCTCGCAGCAGGTGCAGTCGTTCTCAGTGCACAGGCCCGGATTATGGAAGTCGGCCAGGAAGTGGTCGCGAAGGAGCGGATTGTGCGCAAAGATCTGCAGGATGACGTTGAGGAAGCAGGTTTGGCCTGGGAAGAGGGCGAGGTGAAGTTGCGGTCAGTCGGCGGGCAGAGCCGAGATGCGGGCGCGGCGCAGCCGAGGAGGCGACCCACCAATGTTGCGCAGCCCGCGAAGACCTGTCAGGCAGCGAGCAGCGCTGGTCAGCGGCTAAGCTAAGCTCAAGCTTACAGGAGCTGGACGCTACTGACCTCGGCAGCCGAGGGGCGTCGTTCGCTGGAGGGCATCGGCTTCGGCCTCGTTCGGCTCCCAGGCCAAGGCGGCCGGCCGCTTCCGCTTTGCGCCTGCGACGAGCACCGGCCGCGAGTGGGTCGGATCAGCTCCTCGCCCATTGGCGCGCCGCTCGACAGAAGACGCACCCTGCTTCCGAGCGAGCACACGAGTCTCCTCCTGGATCTTGACCAGGCGGCGCTCCTTCCGAAGGACGGCCGACGTGACGAAGTCGTGGCACTCGGCGCAGTGCACTGCGCCCGAGAACGAGTCGACGCCTGAAGCCGCAAGCAGGAGCGTCAGCACCGGTTGCTCGAGAATGAGCAGCAGCGAAGGAGACGGACCGAAGGCGTGAGAGAGCTTGCGGCCGTGTTCATGTAAGTGTGCGCCCTTGCCGTGCGTCGAGCTGAGGCAGCCGACAAACGAGCAGCTAAGGCAGGCGGCCGGCCGGCTGAGCACCTCGTCGCAGCTTCCGCACGTCGGCGGCCGCACCTGTACGTGGCGCGCAGAGTCGATCGACTCTCGGCCATCAGCTCCTGCCTGGAGATAAGCCTTCAGACTGAGTTGGTGCGACGTACGTTCGCCCGCTCCTTGCCCTTGCCGGCGGCCAGTCGTTCCCGGACGGCCCACCTCACGATCTGGCGGTAGCGCTCGAGCACCCGGCGGCCCTCATCACCGGCGGCCAGGAGCTGCGCCAGGTGCTGGCACTCTTGCGACGGCGTCCGGCTGTCGGACCGAGAGAGCGCTGACGATGCCGGTCCTGTAGATGCTGCTGGGATAGCTACCGGAGCTACAGCTGGCGCAAGAGGCGCTCTCGGATGGGCGACTGGCGGGAGGAGCGCAGCCGGAGGGGCGCCGCCGCCGGGGAGCGTCTTGAGGCTCCCGAGCGGCCGTGGGTGGGCGAGTATCGTCTTGCTAGCCATCTGAAGGGAAGGTGGAGGGCAGGCGTCCAGTCGTGCCGCTCAAGGAGGTGCGGAAGGATCCGGGCGGAAGCAGTGGTGGCGAGGACAGGCAAGGGAGTCGTACCGAGCAAGGGGGCGTCAGCGGAGGCGGGCAGCCAACCTCGCGGCCGGCCGAGCGCCCGACGGCAGTTCGCGGGCTGCAGCCATGCGTACGTGCCTGCGTTCGGCCGCATTTTCAACTCGTCGTCTGCACGACGCTCTGCTCGACGGGGCAGAGTAGAATGCTCGCAGTGCTGTCGCCGGTGGTTGCTTCCACTTCATGTCATCAGATCCCAAGCATCTCAGCTCGAGGCAGCAAACCAGCCCATGAAGCCGCCCTTTTCGCCGTCCCCGCTGGGAGCGCCCTCGAGCTCCTTCTTGACGGCTTGGTGGAGGCGCTGCAGGTCTGCGGGTGGGGATCATACAGAGAGGTCAGCAAAGAAATGGGCGAGGATAGTCCTCAAAGGGAGGACGAGGACGGACAGTCGCCGTAGGCCATCTCGCCATTATTCTTGTCCTCGACGAGCAGGTTGGCAAACTCGAGTTCGGAGCCGTCCAGGTTCTGCCGGGCGATCGTCAGCGGCAGCTCGTGGCCGGCCTGCGTCGCAAAGTGCTCAAGCAGCGAGCGCAGCTGCTTCGAAATGGGCGTCGGCAGCCGGGGCAGAGTCGACTGCGGAAGCAGGGGATGCGGAAAGATTCAGCTGATGATCGGCCGCACGGAGGCCATTCAACGTGAGAGTGGCAGGCGCACCATACGAGGGTCGACGGCCTCGAGGTCATCGACAGCCCAGAGATCCTCGAGCAGCTTCGGCGAGATCGACGCGCCGAGCCAGAGGACGGCCGCCTCCCCGTTAACTGCGAGAAGGGGACGCGAGATGGTAAGCGAGACGGCCGTAAGGGCTACATCAAGCCGGGGCCAGACTCACTGAGCAGGTATGCGCCGTCGCTCTCCATCCACTCGTAGCCGAGCCGCATACCCTCGCCGAGAACAATCCGGCCCTCGGCGCCCTCGATCGGCTGGCCAACGTCCTCACCCATCCGGTGAACGGCGAACAGCCGCGGGTAAAGGTACGTCATGAGCGACCGAGGCGACGACGCTTGGACGAGGCGCCGGTGCTGGACGCGGACGTCGGACGTCACCGGCGACGGCTTGAGCGGCTTCGATTTGAACAGGGCGAGCAGGAAGAGGGGCAGAAGGGTGAAGCCCTCGGGCAGGACGAGCTGGAGGGAGTACCTGATGGGTCAGCCTCGGCCCAGCACAGTCAGCGTGAGGCACTGATAGGAGCATTGGCGCACCTGGCCTAGCGGGGCGCCCAGGGCGCAGTTGCGCCGGTAGCTCGTGAGGATCTTGACGGCCCGCCGCTGTAGATCGTCCCGGACCTCAGGTAGCGTCTTGCTCTCCATCCGACCCATGCCCTCCTTTGTGAGGATGCAGACGACCGCGTCCGGGTCGGCGTAGCGGAAGACGTTGCCGATGAGGGACGTCACGCCGAGCCGGAGGTTGAGGACCCGCACCCGGCGCTCGCCCGTGCGCGTCGTGTGCAGGATCGCGACCTGGATCGAGGCCGGCTCGCGCTCGGTCAACGGCGAGCCAGAGTGGGCGAGCAGGGCGAGCAGCGAGGCCGTCGGCGGGACGGCTGGCAGGTCGACGTCGGTCGGCGAGCGCTCGAAGAAAGAGCCGACGTGCCGGGCGACGCGGAGGCCGGTCGAGCAGCGGATGCGCAGGGTGGCGTTCCAGACAGACGGCTGGTGGAGCACCTTGCGGAGTGACGACTGCAGGCGAGCCGCGTCCCGGACCGGATCAAACCGAGGGAGGTAGAAGGTCTCGCCGCCGGTCAGCTCCGAGATGATGCCTGTGGCAAAGGTAGGAGTTCTGTCAGCGCGCCGGGTAGAGACATGGCGGTCGCATCGCGGCGGACGCACCCATCGTCGCGACGTCAGCGTAGCCGCTCGGCGCGACCCAAAGGTTGACGCCGATGCCCCACTCGACGCACTCCTCGCCAAGCGTCCTCCACCAGGCGCCCTCGCGACCCTCGCGGACGCCAAAGAGCGTCTTCTCCTTGTCCGTCTTCTGCATGGCGGCCTCGTCCCGGGGCTTAGGCAGCGCGCCGAGGCCGAGGGCAGGAGGCGTGAGCGCAAAGACGTGGAGGACGCCGCCGGATGAGGCGGCCATGACCGAGAGGGCGGCCGAGAGGGCCGACCCGATCGCATGTGACGGGGCCTGCGAGGACGCGTGGAGGGAGGGCAGTAGTGCGAGGAGCGAGAGGACCTGCGAGCTGCAAGAGAAGGAGGCGAGGACCCATCGTCGTCAGCTCGTGAATATGGCCCAGTAAAATAGCGAACGGGACGCACGCTCGCTTCTCGACATCGACGTACAAGCCGCCCGGCGGCAGCGGACTGAACGGCTCCTCGAGGTCGGCCACCGTCTTCATCCTCGGCCCCTCGCTGTCGCCCAGGTCCCAGAAGTGGATTTCGGCGCCCTCAACGCCAACAAAGGCGACCTCCTCGCTCGGGCCGAGGCGCGACGTGACCGAGAGGCCGTCGTCCGAGGCCTCGAAGAGCGCACCTCGCACGGCGGCGCACCAGGCCTCGAGGAAGCCCGAGGCGGTCGCATTCCATGAGACGTCGAGCACAAAGAGGTGCTTGAGCGGCCGGGGCTCCCGGAAAGTGGGCGCCTGGGTCGGGCCGAGGGCGAGAGACGTCAAACGCTGGGCCATGTCCTCGTCCTCCTTAGCGGCGGCGTCGGCCTTGGCGTTGGGCCGCGTGGCCGTCGACTGAGACGCATCGAGTGGGACAGCGACGGCCGACGATGAGAAGGGTGCATGGCGCGGGAGGGGAAAGTTGTAGGCCTTTGGCACGATGTAGTCGACCGAGCCCAGCTGGATCTCGAGCCGCGAGGCCGGGTCCGTGAAGGTCGTCTGATAGCCGCTCGTGCTGACGCCCGACATGCCTAGAGTAGCGAAAAGGGTAGCCATCAGTAGGCTGTCAAGCTTTCCGGACCGATCCGATCGGGCCGCCCGCACGCACTCGTGTTGGTCGTCCCGCAGAGGTTGCAGCGCCAGCGCCCGCCGCCCTCCCAGTGGCACAGACTCGAGAGGTAGCCCTTGCAGTTGCGGCAGCGCTCCGGGCCCTCCTCTCCCGGGTCAATGACGGGGATCGGGGCCTCTCCAAAGAGAGGCTCGGCAAACGGCGTCACGTGGATGCCAAAGGGCAGCTGCGATGACCGGAGCAGGTCCGCCGTCGTCGGCACGGCCGTCAGCGACGACCGGATGAATGTCGGCGTCGAGGCACCCTCGTCGACCGCCCGGAAGTCGACTTGCGCGCCCGGAGGCCCACCCTCGAGCGCCGACGACCATGAGCCGGCGTTTTGCGAGTCGTTGTATTGCTGAGCGTGGGCGAGAAGCGAGATGGGCGACGGCACGAGCGACGGATCGAGCTGCGGCCGGCCGCCTGCGCCCCCGCGCGCTGGCCGGCCGGTCGAGTGCGGCGGCTGGGCGATCGGGTTGGCCGGGTAGGCCTGGGCCGGATAGCCCTGCTGGTACTGCTGATCCTGCTGGTGGTACTGCTGCTGCTGCTGCTGAATGTAAGCCTGCGGATGCTGCTGCTGCTGCTGCTGCTGGTACGCCGGCTGACCGCCGTACGCCGGCTGTTGGCCCTGGTGCGGGTTGGACGGGTCAAAGTAGGCCGGCTGCTGCTGCTGGTCGTAGACCTGCGCCGGAGGCTGGCCGTACGAGTCGGTCGAGAGGATAGACGGGTCGACCGGCCGAGCGACACGTTTGGGCGGCATGACGAGACGAGAGGTGAGACTGTACAGGGGTGAGAGATGGGAACGGGGGGGCCAGGATGCGCTGTCGTGGTCGGAGGTCGAGCGGCGGCGAAGGCGGCGGCGCGCGCCGAGGCGAGGCGCGGCGGGGCGACGGCCAGCTTCGTTCGCCCTGCTGCCCTGTCGACAGCGACTCGTCTTCCCCCCTTCTCTGCCTGCCCCACAGAAGCAATTTGCCGGTTGCTCGACATGGCGCCCAACCCGCGAACCTTCTTCGACCTCGAGGTCGACGGCAAGTCGCTTGGCCGGTGAGTCGTCCGGGACGCTCTCCTCCCTCGAGGCACGAAGACTGATCCTGAAGCTCGCGTCCTCTCGTGTTCCGCTCGTCCCCGCGCAGGGTCGTCTTTGAGCTCTTCGCCGACCGGGTCCCTAGGACCGTCGAGAAGTGGGTGGCACTGCCACTCTCTAGGATGCGCGCTCGGCTATCTCAGGACTGACGGCTCGTCTACCTCGCCAGCTTCCGTGTCCTCTGCACCGGAGCCGCAGGCTCATCGCCCGCCTCGGGCGTGCCGCTCTGCTACGAGGGCTCGCTCTTCCATCGGGTCATTCGTATGTGCTATGGTCTGCCCTTTTCCTCAGTAGACGCCGCGCGCTGAACAGCTCTTGATTCGACTGCAGCCCAGTTCATGCTGCAGGGCGGTGACTTCACGAAGCACAACGGCACCGGTGGCGAGTCGATCTGTGCGTCCCTGAGCTCGTCTCCCGGGAAGTTGCTTTCGATCGCTTAGACCTGGAGGCTGACCACCGTGGAGCGCTGCTTGTCAGATGGCGGCACATTTGCCGACGAGGATTTGTCGGACCCTGTTGACCGCGAGGGCCTCCTCGTCATGGCCAACCGCGGCAAGGACACGAACGGCTCGCAGGTGAGATCTCGTGCGGGGCGGTTCTCGGGTTCCCGTGGTTGACATATCGCTTCTCTCTGCAGTTCTTCCTGACGCTGGCCGAGGCGCCCCACCTGAACGGCAAGGTGCGCTTTCCTTGCTTTCAACACGAGCCTCACGTTTTTGGCGGTGGGTTGGCCACAACTGACCCCTTGTCCGACCTCTGCAGCACGTTGTCTTCGGCCGCGTCATCTCTGGCTTCGAGCATCTGAAGGTCATCGAAGCCCTTCCGACCGATGCCAAGGACCGTCCGCTGCAGCCTGCTCGCATTGCCCGCTCTGGCGAGCTTCAGCTGGCTAAGAAGCCTGTCGCGGCCGAGGAGCGCGGGCGGAGTGCCTCGCGCGGTCGATCAGCGAGCCCCGTAGGCCGTCGGGCCGGCCGGGAGGGCGACCTCGACAGCCGTTCGCGCTCGAGGTCGCGGTCTCCCTCGCGCGAGCGGTCGTCGCGACGCTCCAAGAAGGCCCGGCGGTCGCCCTCGACCTCAGCCTCGTCGTCGTCCTCGCGCTCGCGTTCGCCGCCGCGCCGGTCGTCAAAGAAGTCCAAGTCCAAGTCGAAATCAAAGTCGAAGAGGCGGGCTGATGTACCACCGGCTGAGGAGCGGCGGGATGCCCGCGGAATCCCGCTCGACCGGGAGGAGACGGACGCCGAGATTGACGCCCGGCTTGAGCGGGAAGACATGGAGCGGCGCGAGCAGGAGAAGCGGGCGCGCGAGGAGGCGCTCAAACGGCGTTTGAGGGACGACGAGGCTCGCGAGCGCGAGCGGGCGAGCAGCGGCGGCGTTCAGTACAAGGGTACGTCGTGTGCTTCGCCATAGCCTAAGGAGGCGAGTCTGATCACGAGCCTTGCCTTTCGACTCTGTGTGATTCGCAGGACGTGGAACGATGCGCTACACCGAGGACCGGCCGACGCCCGACCTGCCCTCGTACGCACGCTCGTACCAGTCGAACCGGCGCGGGCCTCCCCCACACGCCGACGGCGGTGCCAACACTGGCACGCGCGAGCGCGAGGCCCGGGGCGACCGGTGGACGCACGACCGAGCTGTCGACAACATCGGGGCCCGGCAGACGGTCGAGGACCGCTTCGTCAAAGCACGTCGGGCCGAGGCCGACCGAAGCGAGCTGTCGGACGCTGGCCGGGCTCTCGCCGGCCGGATCGGTCGGTCGGCTGACGAGCCGGAGGCGGGAGCTTTGGGCGCGGCTAACCTCCGCTACAACGACGACGACGATGAGGACGACCGGCCGCGCCGTTCGCCCAGCCCTCCGCGCCGGACGGGCGAGGATCTGGCGATCCGCGGCTCCGCTGCCTCGGCGACGGCGCCCCCGCCCATGGCCATCGGCGGCGTAGACGAGATCCACGTCTCGGAGGCACGGAAGGACGAGGTCCGCCAGCTCGAGCTCGGCGACATCCCTGCCCCGGCGGGCGGAGGCATGCGCTCGTGGGACTGAGGGGTACCTGATCTATGCCCGGGCCACGAAGGTCCCGCCCCTCCGCTGCCGGCCCAGTGTGTCGAAAGCAAGAGAACATGTCATGCAAGGAGGGAGTGTGACGGAAGAGATCGTGTGTCATGCGAAACGGGTGGGAGGGATGTAGAGTCATAGCTTTACGAGGAAGGTCCCTAGGGGTAGTCTTGAAACAGAGGGCGGGCGAGACGACGGACAAGGTCACAGGGCGGCGTGTGCGGGGAGAGAAAAGACCAGCTTAAAGGAAGGCGATGCAAGATAGGGGTTGGGGGGAGCTGGGCCAGCCAGCTTTGGATGGTCGATCGACCGATGCTCAGGCGACAGCCTCGTTTGCGGCTGCGATGGCCGCCTCTGCGTCGACGGCCGGCGAGGGCGCCTTGGGGATCTCCTCGAACGGGCCGGCGAGAGCGGTGAGCTGTTTGCGCGTGTAAGCGTCGAGCATGCGGTGACCGACAGAGTAGTAAGATGGACTTGAGTAGGCGAAGAAGCGGCCGACGTGGCGCTTCATGGTCCCCTCAAAATCCTTCTCGAGCTGCATAGAGGGAAGCGGAAGCGCAATTGCTTAGCCCCCACGTTCACGAGGAGTGCACGCAGACAATGAGAGGCGAGGGACGAACCTCGATCCGGAGGTCGCGCCAGACGCGTGGCCGGTCCGTCAGGATCCACGTGCAACCGAGCCGGGCGGCGACGCACATCTCGCTCTCGGCGTTGACGGTCCAGACGCCGAAGTTCTTGCCCTCGCGGAGGCACATCTGGCGGAAGGCCTCGCCCTCTGGCGTCAGGAGTAGCGGGAAGGCGACCGAGAAGCCCGAGACGTGGCTCGCAAAGTAGTGGGTCGCGAGCGACAGCGACTTGGTGATGTGCGTGACGTGCAGCAGCGGCAGGTGTTGCCGAGCGGGGAGGATGAAGGACGTGTGCCAGAGGCCGAGGATGAGTCGCGGGGCAAGATCCGTCTCCCAATCCGGCACCTTGCTGCAAAAGCCGGAGGATGCGGAGCAAAGTCAGTGTCGGTGACATGAACAGAGGCGACCAGCTGGATGGGACTGACCGGATGATCTCGGCGATCAGCGAGAAGAGGCGGTCAGCATCGTTCGACACCTTGACGTCGATCTGTAAGTGGATGGCCGTGACGTCAGCGCACGCAAAAGAGGCAGGCAAGGCCTCAATCGGGACTGACGTTGAACTTGACGTGCCGGGCTCCGGGCTCCATCAGCAGGTCGATCATCTGCTCAAAGAGAGGGATCGGCTGATGCGGCGCCTTGTTGGTGAGCGCCGTCCTGGTGCGAGCAGCCGAGTCAGTCTGCGGCTCGGTCGCGCAGCAACATAAAACAGGACGGACTCGATCACGCCTGTCCATGGCTGCGTCTTGACCGGTCCGGTCAGATTTGTCGTCCCTGAAACCGAGAGACAGGCACGATGGATGTCAGCAGAAATGCAGAGGGAAACGTGCGAGTGGAGCGAGTACGTACGGTCGAGCGTCGCGTCATGAAACAGAAGGACGCGGCCGTCGAGCGTAGCTGAAATGGATCGGAGTAGCAAGCGTCAGCTGACTCGACCGCCGCATGTTCAGACTTCTGGAAGACGCGACGCACTGTGCACGTCTGTAAGTATCGACAGACGAAGTGCCGAAGATTGAGGAGGCCCGTCAGCGTCGCCGGTTGGGGCGCACAGCAGCCCAAAACAGCGACTGACCGCTCTCGATGCACTCGGAGCCCTCGAGGACGGCGGCCCGGAAGCTCGCGAGCGAGTTCTCTGGAAACTCGGCCGATGCCTGGAATAGCTAAGGGTGTCAGTCAAAGGGCCGATGAAAACGGGTTGAAGCTGTCGGTCGGCTGACGGCGCTGCCCCTCTCTCGGCCGGGGCTCGTCGGCCTCAGCGAGAGAGCCCCGCGCGCGCGCGCGGCAGCCCTGACGAGCGAGTCGTAAGACAGACGTACGCCTCGATGTCCCCAGATCTCGGCGAGCGGTCCTGGCGGCCGCTGGCCGTCGAGCTTTTCGTTGGCCGGCGACAAGGAGCGGATGGAAGACATGGCGCGGTGGCGGGCTGGCGAGCTTCGGAGGGGGGGTTGCTGCTGGGGCTGAGGCTGGCGAGGTTGAGGTGGAGGGCGGCCGGCAGGTCGGAGGGAGCGGCGGGCGACGGGCACGACGGACAGCAGACGGCGAGAGCGAGCGGGCAGCGGCACGAGGGACAGAATCGTAGTGGGAGTGGGCGTTGGCGAAGAAGTCTGCTGAGACGAGAGGGAGGTGGGAAAGAGGGTGGCCGTCGTCGTCGTCGTCGCCCCCAGGCCTGACGAACAGGGAGGTCGGGCACGTTGCTGAGGCGGCTCGCGAGGCGATCGACGGGCGGACGGCCGGAGCTTGCTGCGCGGCCGTCGCGGGGCGTCGTACTCTGGTCGAGTCGTCGGCGAGGGACTAGGGTGACAGTCAGACGACATCGGATAGATCAAAGAGCAGCGCAGCTGGCGAGCGAGCGGTACAGGGATAGGGAGGGGATACAGGCGGAGGTTCGCAGAACCGGCCGCTGGAGGGGAGCAAAGGCGAAGAAATGGGGTCGGGCCACCAGGCTCTAAAGGTCGGCGGGCCCCTGGGCAGAATTGTGGTCAAGGGGGGGCAGATGCAGGGGGGATTACGCGTAGAGGTAAGGGCAAGGCGAGAGGCATCGCGAGAGTCCGGAAGAGACGTGAGGCGGGGACGAGATGATGCGAGATGATGAAGATCGGCGAGGCCGGGTCGGCTCAGTGCCACTGGCCGACGAGGCCGCTCGACGAGACGACGCGATCCCGAGGATTGCCGGCCCTTGTCGACCGGCGAGGAATCTGCGAGCCTGGCCGGACCTCGAGCGAGAAGTGACCGACGGTGCGCTCCTCAAAGAGGCCGCTGTCGGGGCTCGGTCCGGTCTCGGTCTGCGGAAGCGGCAGGTGGAAGCCGGGGTCAGTCACGTTCGAGGAGGGAGTAGAGAGCCAGGGACGACGACGCACAATCTTGAGCTCAAGCCGGCCTTCGTCGCCCTCGGCGGGGATGCCCTCGAACATGCCGCGGTCGAAAGTCAGCCAGCGAGGGAGCGCCTTCTCGCCCTTGCCCTCGGGTCCAGTCGCCACAGCGCGGAGAACGCCGCCTCGGTGGGCAGCCGCGGCGTCGTCGACAGGCCGGAACGAGAAGCCCTCGCCGGTGTACGCATGCCAGACGACCGAGTCGTCGCTCGTCCGGAATGAGAGCTTGGGCGAGCCGGCTGAGCTGTGGCCCGAGTGGAGCGAGGTGGCCGGCTCGAGCGGCCGCGGCGGCGTCAGACCCGCAGTCGAGCCCGAGACCCGCCGGTTGGTCGTCACGGCGCGAGCTGGCCGGGTGGGAAGCCGCGAGTTGGCCGACGGCGTCCGAGCGAGCGAGGCCAGGGGGGAGACGAGCGACGTCCCGGCATCGGCGCCTTGGTGGGTGTAGGCCGCGAACGAGTCATCGGCGGCGGCGCCATGGCCGCCAGAGTCGGACGAGTCATCCGTCAGCCCAAAGTCGGCGACGTCGCCGGCTGGCGTCCGGCGCGTGTGGAGGAGCTGGCCGTGCGAGCCGACGCCGTGGGCGGCGAGCGAGCCATCCGACGTCTGCGCCTGGTACTCCATGAAGGCCGGACCCGAGCCGGCTTGCGCGGCCGACTGGGGCGAGAACGGCAGCGGTGCGGGGTGCTCGAACTGCTGGACCGCCTGCGCCGGCGGGACCGAGTGCCGGACGGTCCGCGCGTCGGGTACGACGTCGTCGTCGACCGCGGGTGGCGAGGGGGTCGTCGAGCCGGTCGAGGTGACGCGGACCTTGGTCGCCTGGGTCGCGGGCACGCGGCTCGCCCGCGAAATAATGGCCGACTGCGAGTGGTCCTCTTCAGTGCCCTCAGCCGACAAGACGACGGGGCCGAGGTCCGGGAACGAGCCCGAGCCGTCGGCGCGGGTGAGCGAAAAGGGCAGGCCGCCCGCGGGCGTCGCCTCCTCGTCGCGAAGCGCGTCCCGGCCGGCCGAGTAGTGCGAGGGAAGCGAGCCCGACGACGGCTGCTTGTCGGACGAAGCGGCCGTGTCGAACGCGGCGGGGGCGGGCGGGTTGTTCCAGTCGTAGGTTGAGGCGCTCTCCCACGACGCCAAGCTCTGGTGCGTCTGGTGGCCGGATCGGCCGCCGTTGGCCGTACCTGCGGTTCCCGCGTTGACACCTCCGTCCGGCGGCGCCGAGCGGATGACCGGGTCGTGCCGAAGGAAGGGGAAGAGCGGCCGCTGGCCCCATCCGCCGCCGCTAGCGGCGGTCGCGACTCCGAGGGCGGCGCCGGCGGCCGTGACCTGCTGGCCGCGGCCGGGCGTCGGAGGCGTCTGGTCCATGCTCGAGACGGAGCTCCGGCGGCCGTCCTGCTCGTAGCCGGGCGTCGAGCCGGGCGTCTGGCCGGGCCGGGTGTGCTCGGCGTAGAGGACGGGCGTCAGCGGCGGCTCGACCGACAGCTGCTCCTCGCGCGCCGACCAGTAGCCATTCTCGTCCGACGTCCGAGGCGAGAAGGCGGTCGCTGCGGGCAGTGGCCGCGAGACGCCTGACGCCCGGCCCGAAGAGAGGCTGGCCTTGTGGGTCGAGACCATCCGGCTCCGATCGCGGGGCTCGGCATTGCTGTTGTTGCCGCTGCCGACGAAGAAGTCACGGAAGCGCGAGAGCGTCGTCGTCGACGAGCGCTTGACCTCGGGCCGACCGAGCGCGCCGGGCGGGAGCGGGCCCGAGATGATCGGCCGCTGGTCGCCGTTGCCGCCGATGCTGCCGCCGTCGGACCGCAGGTCGACGTCCTCGTCCTCGTCGTCCGGGTCGAACCAACCGCCGTCGGGGCCGGTCGAGGCCTTTTCCGTCCGCGCCCGCTTCGCGGCAGCCTCATCCCGAGCGCGCCGGCGCCGGCGCCGGCAGCAGCAGAAGAGGAGGAGAGCGAGGAGGATTGCCCCGAGAACCGAGCCGAGGACAGCTCCGAGGATCGTCTTGCCCTTGCTGCTCAAGCCGCCACCACCGCCACCGCTGTTGCCGGTGGAAGGCGAAGCCGTGCTGAGGTTGACGGTCGTCCGCTCGTGCGAGCGCGCACTCGTGAGCGCATCTTCGGCGGTGAGTGTGATCTCGACCTGATCGTACGCGAGGTCGGACGGAACGACAGCCTGGCCCTCTCCGTCGACGGCCCGCTTCCGGAGCCCGCTGTCGGCCGCGTAGACGAAGTCGGTCGAGTTGCTCGCCGCTGCGAGCGAGCGGTCGTAGACGCCAACGACGCCGCTCGTCCGGTTGAAGCGGAGCCACTGGCCGGCCTGCTCGGGCGCATAGACGACCGTCATCTGGACGGTCGACCCGGCCTGAACGGCGTCGGCCAGGTTGCGGACAAGGTCAAGCGTAAAGGGCTCGCCGACGGTCGCGTTGACCCGGGGCGGGTCGGTCGAGGGCGAGTTGAAGAGCGAAGGGTAGATCGCCAGTGGCAGGCGGAGCGAGAGAGGGCTCGTGAGGGCGACAGAGGAGTCGTTGCTGACGCTGCTGGACGCGGCCGAGCGGGATGTGATGGTCACCGGCAGGAAAAGGGTCGACGACGAGTTGGTCACGGGCTTGCTCGCCGAAGGGTACGTCGGGTCGGTGATAGCGCCTTCGTCGACGGTGCCGTAAAACGTGCGCGACCTATGGCCGTGAAGGGTCAGCCGGCAAGTCCTTTGATTTGAGAGCAGGAGAGGAGCGCAGACGTACGTCGCGTTCCATTCGAGCCCGCCGACGGACGAGCAGTCGACAGCGACGGTAGCGCTTGCGAGCGTCGCGTTGGTGAGGAGGGCCGAGCCGTCGGCCCGCTCGACCGACCAGGGCACGTCGAGGCCCGACTCGGCCGTGATGTTGAGCGTCCTCAGACTGACGGCCGACGTCGCCGAGGCTGACGGGGCGGCGCTGCTGCTGCTCGCACTCGTGCTCGTCGCCGAGGCGCCCGCGCTGCTGCTCGAACTGACGCTCGACCCTGCGCGGACCTCGCCCTCGACCGGCTTGCGTGAGACGTCGATCTCAAACGACTGGCAGAGGTCCTTGCCGCCGTCCCAGCGGCCGCCGCAGAGGTCGACCGACCACGTGCCGTCCTCGACGGGCGCGACGCCGTAGAAGTAGATGCCGTAGGGTTCAAACTTGAGCCAGCTGGGCAGGGCCGCGCCCGAGCTGAGCGAGGCAGAGTAGGCGACAAACGACGACGTCGGCGAGACGAAGGTCGTCCGGGAGAAGGCGATCGAGAAGGACCACTGGAGGGGGCAAGAGGGAGTCAGCGCTGCCGGATCTGCAAGCCAAGGAGACCTCTCGTTGGACGCACCGTGTTCGGTATCCGGGCAGAACCCTGGCTGGCGCCGGCGCCGTCGTCGGCCGGGAGGAGGAAGACGGAGCTGATGGCTTGGTTGGCAGGTGTGAACTGGCTGGCGAGGCCGGTGCCAGTGACAACCTTGGCGGCCGAGGGCGCCCGGCGGGCAAAGGCCGACGACGCTCGCCGGTGAAGGTGGTGGTGGCCGCTGTGGAGCGAGGTCGGCGAGTGGGCGGCCGTCACCAGGGTGAGGGGCGAGAGGAGGCCAGCCAGCAGGAGCGAGAGGAGGGCGCCGGGGATCATGGCTGCGAGGAGAGTAAGGCTGTCCGCGTCGATCGGCTTGCGGGCGGAGGAGCAGGAAGCGCCCTCAGGTGAAGAAAGGTGGCTGGACCCAGGTGCGAAGGCGGGTAGGGAGCGTCGGTGACCGGAGGGAGAGCGAGCGAGCGAGCGAGGTTGCGCCGGGGTCGCCGCTGGCTGGCAGGGCGGGAGGGGGGGGGGGGTCCGGA
>Ga0308160_10000892_pt1 | contig 47413 bp, 73 predicted proteins | sample PhyFR1_FD_201036 | JGI IMG/M metagenome (GOLD analysis project Ga0308160, IMG submission 201036) | Phyllosphere microbial communities from UC Gill Tract Community Farm, Albany, California, United States - DLSLF.R1 | ecosystem: Host-associated > Plants > Phyllosphere > Unclassified | place: USA...
ACTCTCCCGCCCTTCGTCCGGCACCCCGTCTGACTCTCCCCCCCCCCCCCCTTTTCTCCCAACTCCCACTCTCCTTCCGGACGGACGGACGGATGTGCTGTTGGTGGGACTGCGCGACGCACATTCCAGGACCGACTCGTACATCCGGGCCGAGGACGTCGACGTCCAGGCCGAGGTGGCCCGGATCCTCGCTGCCCACCACAACAGCAGCAGCAGCGGCGGCGGCGGCGGCCAGCAGGCGTTGGGCGCTGGACCGGGGACGGGGGCAGGAGGGGCGGGCGAGATGGAGCTGTGATGGAACCCCCTTCCTTGGCTTGGCTTGGCTTGCTTGGGTGGCGAGGTGGGTCGGGTCGGGTCGGGTTGGTGGGCGCGTCGGAGCAGAGGAGGACGGGGTTTGCGAGCGAGCGAGCGAGAGAGAGGGCAGCGCACGCGCAGCAAGGACGCCGGAACGAACGCGCCTGCGACGCGCGCCCGCGACGACGACGACGACGGTGGCCGGACCAAGGGAGGCTGGGAGGCGGCGGCGGCGGGGTACGTCTGAGAGCGGGCAGTCGGTCGGTCGGGTCGGGTCGTCGTCGTCGTCGTCGGCAGGGTCGGAGGGGATCAGGGCGCCATTCGTTGGCCCTTCGTCTGTCGCGGTCGGTTCGGTTCGGTCGGGTCGCGCTGTTGTGGCAGCCTGCACGACACGGCACTCACCGCACGCCGCGCAACGTCGCCCCCCGCCGAACGTCGACCCACGCACGCCGCCCCCCGCCCCCCCCCCCCCCCTCCGCCCCTTCCTTCCGCCTGCTAGCAGGAGCACAAGCTACGGAGACCGCCTTGGAGCATGTCGTCCGGCCTGAGCAGCAACGGCTCGCATCTCTTCACCCCAGCCCAACCACCACTACCACCACCGCCGCCGCCGCCGCAGCAGCAGCACGCCGCCGCCGCCGCTGGGCCCTCGGCGCTCCTCGTCGGCCGGTTGACCCACCTCGCCCAGTCGCACGGGCCCGCCTCTCGAACGGGCCTCCTGCTCAGCTCGCTCCTCCACTCGCTCCTCCTCCCGCTCTCACCGAGCCCGTCGCCGCTTCCAGCAGCAGCAGCAGCAGCAGCAGCAGCAGCAGCAGCCACCGCCTTCTCAGCAGGGGTCGCGGGGGACACGACGCCCTTCGGCGGGCCGGGCCCGAGCCGACGGCAGCAGCAGCAGCAGCAGCCGCAGCCACCCGCCGAGGACGACCATACCGGTCGGCTCCTGTACGGCCGGGCGTTGCTCGCTTGCGGCCAGCCGGGCTCGGCCCTCCACCTCGTCCAGGGCGCGATCGTCCGGACGGGCGAGGCCGCGCTCGTCGAGCTCGGCCAGGACGCCTGCCGGCAGATGGGCCGCTGGAGGGAGGGCGCTTGGCTCGGCGAGGTCGGACGGAAGGCCGCCGCTGCTGCTGCTGCTGCTGCTAGATCGGACGTCGCCAGGCCGGGCGTCACGTCGTCGTCGTCGTCGTCGTCGTCGACGACTGGCGTCCCTCTCTCTGGTCCGTCGCTCCCTGCCGCCGCCGCCGACGACGACCCAGACCTGTCCAGCTGGCTAGAGCCTCCCTCGTGCGAAGCAGGGCTGACAGGCCCGAACGTCCCCCTCCTCCTCGCTGCTTGCTTCCTCTCCCGGCAGGGGTCCACCTGACGGACGCGACGGCCTCGGCGAGCGAGCGCCAAGCGGCCCAGCACCTCCGACAGGCGACGCTCCACCACCGCGGCAACGAGCCGGCCAAGGCGGTCGAGCAGTACGCGCGCGCGCTCGCGACCGACCCGCTCTGCTGGGATGCGTTCGAGGGCCTCTGCGAGCTCGGTGCGTCCCTCTCTCCCCCTCCCCCCTCCCCCACCCGACGTTCGGTCGCTCGTCTCGTCGCGTCGCATCGCGGGGCCCCTTTTGCGCGCGCCTCGAGCTGAACGCAAGCTGAACTCAATCATCACCTCTCCCCGCCCCACCCCCCCCCCTCTCCTGGGTAGGCCACCCGTTCGAACTTGCAGAGATCTTCCCGCCTCTCAGCGCGGCCCTCCCAACATCGACCCATACCTCGGTGGCTGCTGCAGCAGCAGCAGCAGCAGTGGCCGCTGCCGCCGCGTCGGCCTCCTCTGGCTCGTCGCTCCCAGCCTCCGCGTCCCAGGCCGCTGGCGCTGTTGCCGCTCCCTCTTCCTCGCAGGCGTACGCCTCACCCTCCCTCCCCTCGCAGCTGCAAGCCCAGCAGCAGCAGCAGCACCTCTTGCCCTCGGCAGCAACAGCAGCGGCGACGACGCCCCTCCATCCGTCGTCGATCCACAACCACACCTCGCTCTCGTTCGCCAACCTGAGCCTCGCCCACCCGTCAGCGACCGGGAGCGAGGGCGTCGGTCTCCCACCGGCCTCGAAACGGCCACGCGGGATCAACGGCGGCGGCGGCGGCGCTGGCGCTGGCGCTGGCGGACCTGCCGGCGACGCCGCAGGCAAGGGCAAAGGCAAGCCGAGGTTGGGAGGGGTCGCCCTCCCGACGCCGTTTGCGCCGATGGACGAGGATCGGCCGACCGACCTGGCCGGTCACGTCCGACGGAGCACGCGCTTGAGCGTCAATGGCGCCGCGACGACGACGACGACGACGACGACCAAGGCCACGGGCGCCGGCGAGCGGCGATCAAAGGTGCGCATGCGATCGTGCGTCGTCAGCCAGCTTATTCTGAGACCCCCCGCTGCTGCTGCTCTCTCCCTCTCGCGCGCGCGCGCCCGCGCGTGCTCCCAGACACTGCCGAAACGTCGGGCTTTGTCCCCGCCCTCGTCGGCCGCGTCGGATGCGTCCTTCCAGGAGCAAGCGGCCCTGTCGCCTGGCTCGACGTCCGGGCCCTTCTCGCGGACGGGCACGCCCCTCGGGCTCTCAGCCGCCGGCAGCAGCAGCAGCGCACCGCTGCTCGAGCCACAGCCGCCGCCGCCACCGCCGTTCGTCGTCGGTCCGACCGAGGCCGAGCTGCTCGAGCTCGACAATTGGCTCGTCGGGGTCCTGCGCCTCTGGGGCCGGGCGACCTACCTCCTCAGCCGCTACCGCTGCAGGGAGGCGATCGCCGAGCTCGACGGCCTGCCGAAGGAGGTTATTAGGGGCAACGTCGAGGCTTGCCTGCTCGTCGGCCGATGCTGGTTCGAGACGATTGACTATATCAAGGTCCGTCCCGGCCCTCCGTTCCGTCCGTTCGCCCGCGCACGTGCCCGCGCCCTCTCTCTTCTTCTCAGCGTCATCCAAAGCGTTTCGACGGGGTTTCACTGACGCTGCGAGCGATCCACCTTGCCAGGCCAAGCGAGCGTTCGCCCAGGCTCGCCTGCTCGACCCTTACAGGCTCCGGTCGATGGACGTCTACTCGACGTTGCTCTGGCACCTGCACGACGAGGTCGGCCTCTCGTCGCTCGCGCACGACCTGCTCGCCATCTCGCGGACCGCGCCCGAGAGCTGGGTCGCCCTCGGCAACTGCTTCTCGCTCCAGAAGGAGCCCGACGAGGCCATGCGCTGCTTCCGCCGGGCCTCGCAGCTCGAGCCGGCCTACGCCTACGCCCACACGCTCAGCGGGCACGAGGCCGTCAGCATGGAGGAGTACGACCGCGCGCTCGCCTTTTTCCAGACGGCCGTCCGGATCGACAAGCGCCACTTCAACGCCTGGTGCGCTCTCCCCTCCTCCCCTTCCTTATTGCGTCGGAGCGAGCGGTCACGAGGAGGCTGACCCCCCCTCCCCCGGTGCGCGCGCTCTGTCTCCTCAGGTACGGCCTCGGCACGGCCTACCTCCGCAAGAACAAGTACCGCCAGGCCGAGCACAGCTTCCGCCGGGCGGTCGAGATCAACCCGGAGAACGCCGTCCTCATCTGCTGCGTCGGCCAGGTCCGTCCCGTCGGGGGGCCGCCGCCCGATCCCGGGCAAAGCCTTGCCGTCGTCGGAAGGCTGACGACTCGCTGTTGCTTGCAGGTCCTCGAGAGGCGAGGCCGGAAGGACGAGGCCTTGCAGGTCTACGAGCAGGCCTTTGCCGTCGATCCAGAGAGCCCGATGGTCGCCTTCCGGCGCGCCAAGGCGCTCGCTTCGATGGACCGGTTCGACGTCCGTCGCCTCATCTGCCACATGACCGCCCTCGCCTCGCCCCTCTATCGCTCGAAGACCTGACACCAAACACCGCCTGCTGCTTCCGGCCTCCTCCCCAACCTGCAGATCGCCCTGCCCGCTCTGCAGAAGCTCGTCGTCAAGGCGCCCAACGAGTTCCAGATCCACTTCCTCCTCGGCAAGATCTACACGCGGCTGAAGGACCCGGCGAGCGCGATGCGGTCGTTTGCCTACGCGCTCGACCTCGACCCGAGCATGGGGCCGGCGATCAAGGCGGCTCAGCTGCCGCGCGAGCCGGCGGCCGGCGGCGACGACGCCGACGACGACGGCAGCCAGATGACCGAGGGCGCTGGCGTGTGACCCTTTCCCCCATCCCATCTCTCTCGCATGGCCTTTCAGCAGAGAAGGGCAGCGGGAGCGTTTTGATACGGTACGACGTGAGAGGACGAGATGGGGGTCGAGATGAGGACGATATGCGAACCGAGGAGTGAACGAAATGAGGACAGGACAGGACAGGTTGGAGTGATCTAAGCGCGCGCCGTCGCCCGGAGAGCGAGGCGGGTACTGCTCGCCGTCGGCGCCTTCTGGACGGCCAGCGCTGCCTCACGACGCGCTGCTTTCGTCACGCACGACGCTGGCTCGCTCGGGGCCGGACCCGAGACGGACGAGGACGCTCGCGAGGACGAGGACGCGACGGCCGAGGACGAGACCCGCGTAGAGGCCGCAGAGGAGGACGCCGAGATCGACGGCGCGACGGTCGTGAGGTTGGTGAACGGCGGCACGGGCTTGGAGATGCGAGCGGCGTCGTACCAGAGGTGCAGCGAGTAGTCGCTGCCGCCGCAAGTTAGGCTGGGATCGCCCGAGCACGGGAGCCGGCAGTCGGTCATCGGCCGCGCCGTGCCGGACGAGGGGCCGACGGCGACCGTCTTGGAGCAGAAGCACTCGCGCCTGTTTTCGAGGCCGGCGAGAGGGAAGCCAAGGATCGTGCACTGGGCTGGAGAGGGGCCGGATTAGATCGCGCAAGCGAAGGATCAGTTGCTTCGTCTCGGAAGGCGGGCGGGTCGAAGCCGCCTCGGACGCACACTGGCAGTACTGGGGCGTCATGAAGTCGTCGTTGTCGGTCCAGCCGACAAGGATGCGCGTCGCCGAGTCGCGCAGGCAGAGGCCGCTGTCCTGCCAGTCGGCGCCGGCGTTCGGGTCAAAGGGGATCGGCACCTGGGAGAGGTCCTGCCAGAGCGACAAGCCATAGGAAGGGCCGCCGCAGGTCTCGCTGGCGTTGGCCGCACAGGGCGAGTCGCAGGCGCTCGGCGACCGGACCGAGCCGTAGCCGCTGCCCCGGGCAACCTTCGAGGAGCACCAGCATTGGTTGCCGTTCTCGAGTCCGGCGTAGGCATAGTCGAGGCCCCGGCAGCGGTCGAGGCAGTACGAGACCGAGTTGTCGTCCGTCTGGACGAAGGCGCCGACGAGGATGCGCGTGTCGCCGTCGCGGAGGCAGAGGTTGAGGTCGGTCCATTGAGCGGGCCGGATAGGCGAGGGCGTGCCTGCAGAGCAGCCCGAGCCGCCTTGGAGGAAAGCGGGCGAGACGGGCGACCCTGGACTCGAGCCCCGCTCGTAGCACAGCTGACGAGGGCAAGACACGGTCAGCCGGCAGAGTTCAGAATCGAGTCCTGTGATCAGGTAGGGCACGCACCAGGTACTGGAAGGAGCCGACGCTCCAGCAGTTGGCGTCTGCGCCAAAGTCGACGCTGGCCGCCGTCTTGTCGCGGTCGTAGAGCGCAAACGTCGGGACGACCTTGGACGAGATGCCGTGGCAGTTGCCGGTCTGGACGCCGCCGAAGCGGGCCGTCGAATCGGCCCGGTTGCCAGTGACGGTAAAGTTGGCGACGCCTGCGCGAGCGGGGTGCGGCAAGGGATCAGCCGTGACTTTCTGAGCCGAGAGCGTTGCTGCAGACGCACCAGAAACCGCGACGCCAAAGATGTTGTCGGGCCCGCTGAAGATGTTGTTTGTCACGATCTGCGAAGCGGTGGTTAGGAGGGCATGGTCAGCGTAACGAGCCGAGGGTCCAGAGATATCTCTGCGAGAGAGGCCGATGGCACTCACGCCCCCGACGTTGACCTGCCGTGTGGCAGACAGGACGAGCGCTCGATCAGCACCGGGACTTGGATCACACGAGCAGAGAGAGAGCTGGGCGCACGTTGGTCACGTCGTCGCCCCAGATGGCCGGGCCGATCGCGATGCCAATCTTGAAGGCGTTGCCGTCGGCCCTGAAGCGGTTGTTGGTGACGCGAGTGTTGCGGTAGTTGCCGTTCCAGGGGGCGAAGTCGACCATATTAACCCCGCCGAGCGTCAGGGCGCCCGAGGCCGTGATGGTGTTGTCCGAGACGAGCGTCCCGGGCGCGCCGAAGAGGACGATGGCCTGGAGCAGAGCACGAGGAGGAGGGTCAGCCCTCGACCACACGAGTGCGCGCAGCGTAGGCAGCGAGACGTACCCCGTCTGCCCTCAAGAGAATGGTACGTCAGCCCGCTGATCCTAGGGAGTGATAATTCGACGCGTTGCGCACGCACCGGTTGCGTCAAAGATCGTGTTGCCAGTCACTCGAGAGTTGGCGCAGGAGAGCGAGAGGCCATCGGCAATCGGGCCCTCGTTGTACGACTGGCCGGACGGACCAATCTCGTTGTCCGAGACGGTCGCGCCGGAGCAGTCGAGCCTATATCCCTCACTACGATCGGAAGGGGTGGAGTTAATCAGCGAAGGTTCAGCCCGGCGGGTGCCGAGGCCGCTCTGCTGCGAGAGCCGCACATGAAGTGGAGCGAGCTCCAGCCGCGGGTGTCAAAGATCTTGGTCCGCAGGACCGAGTGGCCCTTGGACGACCCGCCGAGCTCGATGAGCGCCTCGCCGCCGGCGAGAGGACCGTATGCCGTGCGCGAGCCGTTGAAGCGCAGATCAGAGACAAGGATGTTGTCGCACCCGACACAGTTCATCGAGTGGATCGCGGTCGAGATGTCGGCGCTCGCGATGCGGAGCTCGGCCCGTTGCGAGCGGGCGACGGCCGCGCCGCCGAGCGTCCGGAGACCCTGGCCGGCTGCGGTGAAGAAGATGGTCTCTTCGACGAGGTAGACCGTGCCCGGGCAGAGGTCGAGCACGCCGGCGCCGGTGCCCTTGCTCGCGAACAGCGCGTTGATCTCGGCCGCCGTCGTGCCCGGCGCGAGGCAGGCAGCCTCGCCAGCCCGTCGGGCGACGTCAGCCGAGCGGCGGACCGTCGGCTGGCCTCCAGCGCGGACGTAGGCGACCTTGGGCAGCGGGCGCGTGCGGTTCGTCTTGATCCGCTCGGCGAGCGGTTTCGACGCTCGCGACGGCGTCGGCCGAGGCGAGAGCTGCCGGCTGGACGTGCCCCCGACGGCTCTGGGCTCGAGCACCAAGCCTGGCTCGCTACAAGATGCTGCTGCCGCCGCGAGAGGCAGCCAGGCGCCGGCGAGGACGAGGACGGCGAGCAGGGCTGGCAGCTGACGTCGCCAGGAAGGGACGCGTCGCGTCGTCGAGGGCCGTGTTGTTGACCTCGCTGGGGCCGAGGAAGCTGATCCGTCGTCCATCGTGGCCGAGCAGCGAAGAGAAGCGGATCTGTCGTTGGGTCTTTGAGAAGGTGGGGCGGAGTGGTCGTGGTCAGCAGCCTGGCGAGGTGAGCAGGTCTCATCGAACATGAGGAGGCAAAGGGGGAAGGGAGAGGTCCGGCACGTCGTCGCGTGGTCGGCCTCTGGCCTCCCAACGGCTCCGAGACGGCGTCGATCCCTCTGGCGTCGGCTGCCGACAGGCTCGTCGAGAGTTCCCACCGCATCTCGGCTAGCACGACCTGGCACTCTGCTGGGCGCCTGACGACCGGATCCAAAGTGCTCACCTTGTGGATAACTTCGGCTGCCGGCTCGCAGTTTACGGGCTGGCGACCGCGCACGCGCGGGCTTGCTTAGGGCTGAGCTGGTTCGAGACGTCGTTCGTCCCCGGTTGCAAACACGTTGTGCGACCGTTGCTGAGCTTGACCGGGAGAGAGTCCTGACGTCTAGGATACGCTCGTGAGTAGCCCAAGGGGTGGCGAGGACGAGGTTAGGGTCGAGGGCGAGCGGCGGCAGCTGCTAGCTGGCTCCGGTTGCTGCGCGGCCCGACCGGCTCAAGCCCTTGTTCTCTTGCATGCGAGTTGGCATCTCCTCCCTCCGACCACCTCCTCGCTCGCAGCTCCCTTCTCTGTCCGAGCCAGACACCGTGCTCTCGTCGCGGCAAGCCCTCGACGAGCAAGCTCGCGCTCAGATGCTTGCCACCGGCCAGCACGGCAGGCCAGAGCCGCGTCGCGAGCCCGTCGACGTCGTCGGGCACGACCACTCTGCGCTCCTGGGCCGGCAGCAGAACAGACGACACCCGCCGGCAGGCCAGGTCGCTCCTCGTACGCCAGCAGCGGACGACGCCGCAGGTAAGCCATGCTCAGCTTGCAGTCCCATCTACCTGCGGGCTGACCTTGGGCATGCGGCTTGCTAGACGCTTACGGAACCTTCGCTGTCGCGCTCGTTGTCGACCTACCTCCTCCGGTCGGCGCAGTCCAAGGTCCGTCAGGAAGGCGCCTACCGATCGGCAGAGCGTGTCACCTACACCTCTGGCTGACGACGACCAAGCTCTCCGACTTTGGCTTGCAGCTGTCGACAGGACGTGCTCGCTCCCGCGGTCCGCTCGACCCGGCCGAGTCGAGCGCGAGCGGTCCCCCTCGGCAGGCCCGGTCGATTGTTGGCCTCTTCTCGTCAAAGGAGCAGGCCGAGCCGCAGGCAGGCACGGATCCGGCCGGGGAGCACGGTCCTCGCGGTCTCGGTCTCGTACCGGCCGCCCACAAGATTGCCGGCGCGAGATCTCCTCCAGTTGACTTCATGCGTTCCGTCAGAGAAGCCGAGCGGGTTTTCCCAGTTGAGTCTTGACCCTCTCAATCTGCTGCAGCGCCCTCGTGTACTGACCGATGTTTATTGACGACACGCAGAATGCAGACCTGCTGCTGCTGCCGTACTGGCGCATCGTCTACATCTATGACGACGTGCGTAACTGTCGTCCTCGCCCTGGTCCCACCGGGCGCCGAGCTCTGATCGACGCTCCTTCCGACCCGCAGCCGACGGACGCCGGCAGTAAGCTGACGATCGTCGAGCAAGCTTCGCCTGCTGCGGCGGTATGCTTTCCCCTGCTACAAGTACACCGCGTTTTTTCGTGACGACAATCGTTGGCTGCTCATGACGCATTACCTGGACGGTGTCGCGGAGTGCTCGACAAAAGAGCGGAACTCTTCCACATTCGACCCGGTCGACTTTTGCGACGGGACTCGCCTACCCGGGCCGGTCGACCTGGCGTCCGGGACGATGATGCCGTCGTCGGTCCCACCTGAAGCCTTCAACTTTACGAAGCGTGACCCTCTCGACTGGTCGTCGTCTATCATCGAGGTCGGTCCACGTCTTGCCTGGCCCTCGAGTGGCTCACCGGCTGACGACGAGCTGCGCCATAGACCTTTGTCGTGGGCTTCAAGACGCGGAGGTTTCCCCTTCAGGCCCACCTTTCGATCTGTAAGGTGATCTTTGAGCTTGCTCAGCCCAGAGACGTACGTCACGCATCGCGTCGTCCAAGAGCTGTCCCGTCCAAGAGAGGGCTGACGCTCCGGACTCCAATACCACCTACAGGCCGTGCGTTGCGAGCGCGAAATTCAGCTGGCCGAGAAGAAAAAGTTGAGGGACGCTCAGCTGGCCGAGTCCAAGAAGTTGAAGGACGCTTTGCTGGCCGAGTCCAAGGAGTTGAAGGACGCTCTGCTGGCCGAGTCCAAGGAGTTGAAGGACGCTCTGCTGGCCGAGACCAAGAAGTTGGAGGCCGCCCGCCGAAAGGCTGACAACGAGGTGACGCCCTCCTCATCGAGCTCTTAGCCGCAAGCTCGCTGACACAAGTCGGTCGCCCTCTCACAGGAACGAGAGCGGATGGAGGAACGGCGGAAGCAGGTGGGACAACTGATCTTGATCTCACGCTCGAGTGAAGGACGAGACGAGCTGACAGCCAGGTCGGCTTTGCAGAAACGTCAGCAGGAGCTTCAGCGACAGCGTGAGATGGCAAACGAGGCGGCCGCCTACAAGGTCAGCGTCTGCTCCTGCATCCGCCTCGCTCCAGGCCTCACACTCACCCCCGCTTGCCCTCATGCCGTCCAGCTGAAGTACGAGCAAGCCAATCGCGAGAAAGCTCGTGCCGCCCGAGCCGGCCGGCTGGAGCGCAAGCAAGCCGTTTTCGAGAAGGTGCGCGCCGCCCTTCTGGCCAAGCAGCGCAAGCCCGAGCCGAGGCTGTCGCGAGACAGTCCTCCTCCTCAGCCGAGGCTATCGCGAGACCGTCCTCCTCCCCGGCCTAGACTGCTGCCGGCGACTGACGCCAGACCAGCGGTCGTGGCATTGTCGTTTCGGCTCCGCGACCCCGACGGCCTCTACGCACTGCTCGGCCTGTCGCCGCTCGACTTCCGGACCGTCCCCTCAGACGACGTCGTACGAGACGCGCGTATCGACCAGCTCCGGGTCTGGCACCCGGACCGTGAGGGCGGCGACCACGAGCGCGCGCAGCGCATCAACGAAGCCTTCGAACGACTTGCGACAGGTGCGTTGCCTCATGCTCGCCGTCCTCCACGAAGCGGGGCCGGTCCGACTGATGACTCCTGTGCTTCTGCCCTTCAGAGAACCTTCGGACGGCCTATCAGGCCCGGGCGATGTGACGCAGACCCAACCAGGCCGCTCATGACCGACGCGCCGGGAACCTCCGATCGCTGTCTCCTGGTCGTGCCTGGACTCATCCGCTCTACCCGCTCATCTCGTCGACGACGGCCTCTTCAACTCGTGCCGACTGCGGCGCTCTCGCACCAGTGCGCCGCTCTCTTGCCGGCCTGGCTGCCCCGTGGTCTCTCGCTTGGCCCGTGGGCGCGAGGCCGTCTCGATGGCCCTACACGAGATCTCGCCTTGACAATCAAAGACAAGCTTCATTCTAGGCTGGCCGCGAGGAGATAGTCGGGAAGCATGGGGTACGAGATACAGTGGGAATGCAGCGAGACGGGCAGGGCCTACGCCTCCGAGTGGTGGCCGCCCTCGGCCATGCCGCGTCGGCCGCCCATGAGCTCGACGAGAGCGCGGATATCCTGCGTGCGAGGGCGAGCGTCTCGATTGTCAGCCGCTGGAGGTAAGAACAGCAGACCCCGTCGACAGGGACGCACCCGCCACCACACGCTCTTTCCGCGCCGGTTCTTCATGTCGGTCTCCTTGAGGACGTCCTGGACCGGGGCAAAGATGATCTTGCTGCCCTGGATGGTGATGACGGCCGCAGACTCGGGCACGTAGGTCGACGTCGGGAGGCCGCCCTGGAGCGTGCCCCGGCGCTTGTTCGGGGGCATGCCGGCAGCGACACCGCCGTCGCGCGGCGTGTGGTACTGCTCGAGGAAGCCGATGCACCGGCTCGAAAGCCGGACGGCCCGCGCCCGGTCGAGGGGCGAAGGGATGCCGCCCTGGAGCGTGTGGCCGAGCGAGGCCGAGCGCGAGTCAAAGAGCTCGGCACCCTCCTCCTTGAGGATGTTGGTGATGAGCTCGGTCGTGTAGACCGACGACGACTTCTCGTTCCTGAGTGAGGGGAGACGGACGACACCGTCAGCAAGGGGCGCGCTCGAGACAAAGTCGCGCGTAGGCTGGTGGGTGGACGCACCGGATGATGAGCCGGCCCTCGCTCTTGCCCTTCTGATCGAGCTCGTAGCGCCGGCGGAGGAAGCGGACGTCGGATCGGAGCAGATCGAGCGAGATGCCGACCTCGGGCGTGTAGACGATGACGGCGCCGACGGCGAGCGCACCGAGCGCAGCAATGTACCCGCACTTTCCGCCGGCCGTCTCGACGACAAAGACGCGGTTCCGGCTGGCCGAGGCCGACTGCTTGATGGCGTCGCAGGCGTCGACGAGGGCGTTGAGCGACGTGTCGGAGCCGAGCGAGAACTCAGTCAGCGGGACATTGTTGGAGATGGTCGCCGGGAGATGGACCATCGGGATGTGGAACGAGGGGTAGTTGGCCCGGGCCTGCTCGAGGATGACGAGCGAGTTGTAGGCCTCGAAACCGCCGACGAGGAGGAAGCCGTCGAACGCGTACTTCTGGAACTGGAGCGCGACGTGGCCGAGGTTGACGTCGGGCAGCGTCCGGTTGGTGCCGAGCTCGGAGCCACCGCGCGTCGTCCAGCCATCGACTCGGAGCCAGTCGAGCTCGCTCACATTGTCCTGGAGCAGGCCGTTGAAGCCGTTGTAGATGGCGACGGGCGTGTGGCCGCGCGACAGGCAGTAGCGGACGGCCTGCCGGGTCGCGGCGTTCATGCCGCCGGCGGGGGCACCGACGCTGGAGAAAAAGCCCCACAAGGTCAGCAACCGTCTGGCCAGCCCGCAAGTCGTCAAAGGGACGAGACGCGCTGGACGATACCGATGCGCATGCGCTCATTGACCGGCTTGAGCTTGTCGTGGTCGAGCGAGGACGAGGCCGCAAAGGCGTCGAGCATGTCGATGAACTCGGCGTCGCGGAGCGAGAGCGCCTTCTTGAAGTCGCGGTCCTCAATCGCCTGAGCGACGGCTTGCGTCTGGCAAGAGGAAGGGACGCGCAGACTTCCATCAGTCACTCGCGCTGTTGGAGGTTCGCCGGGAGGGGGGGGGGGGGGGTGAAGCTGGACGCACGAGCTGGACGGCCTTCTCGAGCGGGTTGCGGACGATCTTGTTCTGCACGATGCCGATGACGTAAGACGGCGTCTCGGGCTTGGCCTCGAGGACGGCGTTGACGGCCTCGACACCCTGCAGGGTGGCAAGGATCCGGTCAAAGGCGCAGGGCGCGCCACCACGCTGGGTGTGGCCGAGCGTGGTGACGCGGGTGTCGAGACCGAGCCGGTCGGTCAGGACCGTCTTGATGTACTCGGCCTTGATCGGCTTGAGGTTGCGGTCGAGCGCGCCCTCGGCGACGATGACGATCGACTTGCGCTTGCCCATGCGGCGATGGCCCTTGAGGACGTGGCACATAGCGCTTTCCCAGTCGTCGTCCGCCGGGGGCTCCTCGGGAATAAAGACAAAGTCGGCGCCGGTACTGCACGGGGCCAGGACGGAAGATCAGCGACCTGAGCGCTCTCGCGCGCGCGAGCGTCGGACGGACCTGACTCCGGCGAGGAGCGCGAGCCAACCACAGTGGCGGCCCATGACCTCGACGACGAAGGCCCGCGAGTGCGACGAGGCTGTCGACGAGATCGAGTCGATCGACTCGCAGATGCGGTGGAGTGCAGTCAGGCCACCGATCGTCAGGTCGGTCATGGCCATGTCGTTGCTGTCGGGCGAAGAGAGCGTGGGAGACGATCAGCAGACTGGTGAAGCGAGCAAATTCCGTCGACAGCAAACGCACTCGATGGAGCCGACGAGGCCGACGATGTTGAGGTGGGCGTGGGCGTGGGCCTGGGCCTCCGAGATCTGGCCGTCGGCAAGAAGGACCTCGACCATCGACGGCCACTCGCGCCGGAGGAAGTCGGCACCGGTGAGCGAGCCATCTCCACCGCAGACGACGAGGCAGTCGATGCCCTGCTCAATCAGGTGCAGCGCTGCGAGCTGGCGACCCTCGGGCGTGCGGACTGAAAGAAGGTTATGCGGGGCGTCAGTGGGAAAGCTCAATGCCGGAGAGGCAACGTAGCACCGAGCGACGCACAGGCCGCAGAGCGCGCCGTTCCGATAAGAGTGCCGCCCTGGAAAGGAAGGAGCACCGTAGGTGGTCAGTCCAAGGTGCTGCAGGGCACGCTCGCCGGCACTGGCGGCCCGTGACGCACCTCGCCAAGCCAGCCGCGGACGTCGTCCCAGCCGACGCGAATGATGTACTTGCCGCCGTGGTGGTCGACCTCGGCCTCGGGCTGCTCCTCGCCCGCCTGATTGTCCTCGTCCTCGAGCGAGTCGTAAACTTGGTACTTGAAGAGCTCGCCCGAGCCAAATGTCAGCGGCTGCGAGGCCAGGATGCCATCAAGCGCGTCGGCGGCGGGGCCGTCGGCCGCGGCGCCGAACGACGGCGGCGTCGGCGTCTCGTGGACGGGCGTCGAGGGCATGGTCCGGCCAGTAGAGGGCGCGTTGCCCCGGACGAGACCCTCCCAGCCCTCACGAATGACATAGGTGTGGCAGCCGCTGAGGGCGAGAGAGACAGAGGGAGCGGCCGGTAACGTCGGTCAGCCCGGATGTGCGCCGCGCCTCGGCGACGGCGAGGGTCGAACTGGGCTGCCAAAGTAGACGAGGACGGACCGGCTGAGAGCCATGCGGACGACCGACCGGACGGCGGCGTTCATGCCTTGAGGTTAGAGGGGGATGAACCGGTTGTCAGCCTCTTTCCTGCAGCGAAGGTCGGGTCGACGGCCAAGCATTTCGCGAGGCTTGAGGAAGAGGGACGACGCACCGGCCGAGTCGCCGCCCGAGGTGAGGACGGCGAGCTTGCGGGGCGGGCCGCCCTCCTCGTTGGTCGCGAAGATGCGCGGAGGCTCGATAGACATTAGGAGAGGAAGGGGCGATAGAGAAGGAGGGAAGGAGGAGGATGGTTGGTCGGTCGGAAGAGGCCTGGCGCGATGGGCTGAAAGTGCGGCCAGGCCAGGGCGACCGCTGCTGCTGCCGCTGCTGTCTGAGGCGACGACTGCAGGCGGCCGGGGGGAAAGAAAAATATAGAAGGCCCTCGCGCGTCATGGCAGAAAGGGCACTTGCCGCCGGCAGTTGCTCCGCCCAGCCAAACCCAACGTGAACGCGCAGAGACGAGGGACATGTCCATCGACCAACAGAGAGGGGCGACACTACCGCCTGCGGACGTCGGGACTGGCGAGGAAGCGCGAAGCCGAGGGCGACGTCGCGGCAGACAGGCTGTAGGGCGGCTGCCGCTGCGTCGTCAGCGCAGATGCGCCTGGCGCAGCCGTCCGAGCCGCCAAAGGGAAGACGAGCCGGCAGAGGGCGTTGCCTCGGCCGGCAAAGACGACGCCGGCGCCGGCACCGACCAGCGGCGAGACGACCGAGTGGGCGAGCGAGGGCGCGATCGTCGTCGCCCGGCCGCTGAAGGCCCGGACGCGGGCCGCACGCCGTCGTCGCCGGAGGGCCGAGGCTTCACTTGCTGACCGCCTCCCGCCCGGCTGATCGTCTAGCGAGGCCTCGCCGCCGTCCAGTGGTCCGTCCTCACGAAGGGCGTCGAGATCGAAGGCCGCGAACGCAAGGTCGTGTCCGCGTGAGGGCCGCTGGCTATCGATCTGCCAGACCCGCCACCGCGCTGAGCAGCCGCCGGCGGTCGACATAGTCGCCGATAGCACGCTCGACGTGTCGTCTTGCGATGATGAGTCAGAGCGACTGACCCGACCGACGCCTACGACCTGACCGGTCTCGAGCACGTCCCAGCCGCCCTTGCGGACCGAGATCGAGCCGAGCAAGATCGCCCGCAGGGCCCGTGACGAGCCGTTCGGCGAGCCGTCCTCGGGCGAGCTGCTCGCCATAAAGGGGTCGTCGCCGTCGATCCGGCCGTCGTTCGGTGGGTCGAGCAGGAGCTCTTCGGCCTCGGCCCGCTTATCCCGCGTCGAGAGGCGCCGGCTATGAACGCCGTGGCCGGCAATCGGGTAGTCGGCCGAAAGGTTGGACGCGCTCGAGACGGACGTCGGCAGCCGCCGATGGAGCGAGGGCGAGATTGGCGGGACGGCCGGCGAGAAGCCTGGCCCGCGGCCGGACCGATCGGCCAGCGGCGACGAGTCAAAACTGAGCCGGTCGAGACTCGTCCGCTGGGTCGACGAGCTCATGCTCCGGCGCATGGCCGGGCAGGCGCACATGGCGGCGGCGACCGAGTCGGGCGTGATGCGGTAGACGGTCGCCTCGTCTGCGTTCGACGCCAGCAGGAGGAAGCCGTCGAGCTTCTGACCGCAGCCGACGCACTCCTGGACGCCAGAGTCGACGACGGCGATTTGGCCGAGCCGCCGCAGGTTCGGATTGACGGTGATTAAGCGCGTGCCGCGCCCATCCCAGAGCGAGATGGTGCCCGACGACGTCGTGACGGCGAGGACGTCCTGCATGCAAGCGCCAAGGAAGACCTCGGTCGAGGCAACCTTGGACACTCGCTGGCCGGGCTCGAGCTCGATCGAGACGCGCTCCGCCCAAACCTGCGAGCTAGCATCCCGCCGCAAGACGCGGACCTGGCCCTCCGAGGTAGCCAGTGCGAGGTCGACCGCGAAGCCCTCGGCCACATGCGCTGTCCACAGCGGCGTGGCGCGCACCGCCTCTCTCGACGACGCCGGCCGCTTGATGGTCACGGCGCCCTTGCGACAGTTGACCTCACTAAGCTCTCCATTCTCACGAACGACGACGAGCGAGGCCAACGGAGCGGAGGGGGAGCCTACGCTGCCACCGTCTGACGACGGCGGTAGGAAGGAGATGCTCGAGACGGCCGACGAAAGGCCGCCCGGCGCGGCGAGGTAAGCGACGAGAGTCGGCTGGGTGAAGCGCGAGCCGAGAAGCCAGATCCGGACGGCACCCTTGGCCGTCGCCACGGCGCAGTAGCAACCCGGCCCATCAAGCGCGGCGAGCGTGGCCCGATCGGCCTCGAGGTCGAGCGGGAGCGGCATGCCCTCATCCGTCGGGTCGTCCCTGCTCCAGACGAGTGCGATACCGTCGAAGCCGATCGACAGCAGCTTTGTGGTTGACGTCGCGAGGAGCGAGATGTCTGCCTGATGCGCCGTCGGCAGCGTCCGGAGCGTCGGCTGGCGGTGGGCGTCGGTCGCGGCATGAGGCTCGTCCTCGGCGTCGTCCCACTCCTCGCCGAGCTCGAGCCGGTCGCGCTGGGCGTCGAGCAGCTCGGCGTCCTTGAGCAGGAAGCGCAGGATGATGTAGACGACGAAGGTCGTCGCCGCGATCGGCAGAAAAACGACCTGGAGGAACCAGGCGATGGGCGCCCGGTCGCTGAAGACGGACCGGAGCGGCGCGCGGACCGAGGCGAGGTAGGCGGCCGGCGAAGGCTGGCCGGCACCCGTCGACACGACGACGGCGATCGGCGCAGGCAGCGTCAAGCTGAAAGAGCGGAGGCCGGTCGGGTTGATGTGCCGCCAGAGCGTCATCGCGTCGACCGGGCCGTCGGTGACGAGCAATCGACTGGTCTTTGCGCCGTTCTCGCTTGCGCCGGGTACGGCGCCGAGTCCGCCTGAGTAGAAGTACCAGAGGCCGAGAAGGAGGCTCATGAGGGCCCCCAGGCTGCCGTTGCGGGCGGTGCGAGCCCGGAGGATCGCCTGGAAGCCTGAGACGAGGACCTCGGACGACGACTTTGTTGCAGGCTTGCCCCTCCGCCTCCGGCGTGGCCGACCGTCGGCCTCGCCGTCAGCCGGGACTGATGCCGTCGAGAAGGTCCTGTCGGTAGGAACGGCCGGTGCTGCCGGCGTGCCCTGCCGGAGAACATCGGCCAGCTGGCGGGCGGGAGACGCTCTAGTCAGTCCCGACCAAGGGGCGGCGCAAAGAGCGGCGCATCGACCCACGCACCTCGAGCCGCTGCATGTCGATCGAGATGACCGTTGTAAAGAAGGTGAAGAGGAGAAACCAATCGGCTACGAGGACGATGATGGCGAATCGGCAGAACTCCTGTCATCGCATGAGGTCGAGGCCGTGGTCGTCCGTCAGCCAACAGGGTTCCATCAGCAGCACATCGCCCTCGGTCCGTAGACGCACCTTGACGACCCCAGCGGTCTCGCCGAGCACCATGCCGACGAGGAAGAGGATCAGGATGTCGGCCAGCGTCGTAAACGTGATGCGCGGGCCGGCATGCGCGAGCCCGAGCCCAAGCCGCTCACGGACGGTCATGTGGACGGGGGTTGTGACAATGGCGTTGGTCTAAAAGCCAGCATGGAGGGTTCCGTCAAGTCAGGTAGGGAGGGAGGGAGACCGGGAGGCGACGCACGACGTGGACCATGTTTTCGACCCCGACGACGGTGATGACGAAGGGCAGGAGGAACCAGGGCACGCCCTCGAGCTTCCAGCCGAGCATGACGCAGAGGCTGCCAGAGCAGGTCTGTGAGATGGAGGACGGCGGCAGTCAGCGACGGGCTCGAGCAAAGTTGGGGGTCCGGTCTGCCAACCCACCGTACTGGCTGCAAGCTCGACGACGTAGGTGAAGGCGACACCAAGTCGATTGTGGACCTGGGTGAAGCGCTGGAGCGAGCGGAAGGTCCAGATGAAGAGGAACGAGTAGAGCGCGAGGATCGGCACCGGTAGGAGCGAGCGCGCCAGAAAGAGGACCGGGTGCGAGGGTTGTGAGCGGGGTGTCGAGGCGAGCGAGAAGGCGGGTGAGGCCATTTCCGGAGCAGCCGACGGCGGCAGGAGGGCGTTGTGCACCTCATGCCGACTTGTCACCGCCGCCGACCGGCCGTAGACGGCATGGGGCGTGCCGACAAAGGTGGCGTCGATGGCACTCAGCCATGCGGCGTCGTCCCAGTCGACGCCGCCGTCGGACGGCGAGCCAAAGGCGCAGGTGACGGCTGTCCACGGGCCGGAGTCGACCGAGGAGGGCAGGAAGCAGTGGATAAGGTCTGGCAGCGAGGCGTTCTGGGCCATGAGTCGTCTGGCGAGCGTCTGCGCATCGAGCTTGGAAGCGGCCGTCGGCGGGTTCCGCAGGTCGGCAACGTCGCCAATCCAGAGCGCCTCGAGCCGGACGGCAGGGTCGAGCTGCTCTCGCAAGGGATCAGACTCCGTCAGAACCCAGCCGTCAAGGCCATCGAACCCGGTTGGACCGGCAGGCCACGGGAAGGCGGCGGCCTCCGCTTCGGCTGCGCGGCTGCCGGCTGAGAAGAGCGGCCGGAGGAGCGGTGTCCTCGCGAGACTCGGCGGCCGGTCGGTCGCGCTCGGGTTGGCGCTCGCGCTGACCGTCTCGTAATGGATTGCGAGGGCCGGGTAGAGCAAGGTCGTCATGACGACGCTGCAGATGATGAGGACCCTGATCTGGTTGGCGGCGACATGCCGGCCGTGGATGGCGAAGCAGGTCGCGAGCCCGCGCCGGACCGTGTAGGGCTCGATCTCGCCCGTCGGGCCGACGTGCGGCCGGACGAGCGCCGCCTTGAACGGCAGCGGCAGGAGCGAGAGGAAGAAGGCGGACGGCATGGCCGACCCGGCAGAGCCCACGAAGGGAAGGGCGGCGAGGGCCCGCGCTGGAGAGGGCAGCGACGGGCGGAGGGGGGCGTGCCGGAAGGCGGCGGCGTACGAGGCGGGTGCGTGAGGTCAAGGGGGTGGTCGTCCGGTAGGGTTTCAGGCCGTCGACGGCATGTCCCGAGCTCGCTCTGTGTTAACTAGCCGTCCAGCGGTGCGTCGACGAGCTTCGAGCCAGAGGGTCGCAGCTGCTGCGAAGGTGAGAGCTGATCAGGACTCGCAAGGCGACGACCGAGCGGGACGACTGGCAGCCGGCAGCCGGATGCAGCCGGCGCACCTGCTGGCACGAGCGTCACGCACCTCGCTCAGACGTACCTGGGAGCGTCGAGCGAGAGAAGCGAGAGGTCGTCGGAGCGTCAACACGAGCGGGACCTGTCCTTCTGGCGAGCCGAACGGGGTTGCGGCAGGTGCTCGAGATGGTCGCGACAGAGAGGCCGGGAGCAGCAGGCGGCCTCACGCTGACTGGCGGGCGAGCGGCCGACCTAGGGTTATGCCCTCGTCCTTTGCTTCTCGAGCGCGCGCCCGCGCGCGTGAAGCTCGACGAGCCGGCTCCTGCTCCTCCGCCTCCTCCCCGCTCACCACCCTCTCCATCCTACCCCACCCAGTAAAGCAGCCCCTCCCGTCATGGCCGGCATGTTCCAGCGCGACCCGCGCGCAGGTGCGTCTCCAAGTGCTGTCAAATCCGCAAAGCGACAGGCCTCGCTGACGGCTTCAACATCCGCGCTCCTCCCGCTCGCATCGCCCACACGCCTGCCCCGTCCCCTCGACCCTCCCTCGCTCCAGGTCTTTTCCTCGGCGGCGACCGCGTCTCTGGCGCCGAGGTCCGCAATCAGAATGGTGCGTCGCAGCGCCGTGCTCTTCCGTCCGGTGCCAGACGCGGCGTGCTCGCGATCGCTGACGCCTCGCCCGTCCTCCGCGCTGCTGCTGCTGCCAGTCCTCGCGGCGCAGACCATCGCCAACGTCGTCAAGAGCTCTCTCGGCCCGGTCGGACTCGACAAGGTGTGCCATTGTCTTCTGGTGGCGCTTGGTGGCATCACCCTTGAAGCTGACACGACACTCACCTCGCAGATGATGGTAGATGACATCGGAGTGCGTCCGCCCTGCGCCCGTCGCAAGCCGAGCCTGCCGGAGGCTGACCTCGACCGGGACGTGCCCTTTGATCGACTCTTCCTCTGCAGGACGTCACCATCACCAACGACGGCGCGACGATCCTCAAGCTGCTCGAGGTCACCCACCCTGCCGTGCGTTCGCAAGTCTGTCACGTCAAGGCCGCGAGCGCGCGCAGAGGCTGACTGACGGGCCGGTCTTTACCCCTGCAGGGCCGCATCCTCGTCTCGCTCGCTCAGCAGCAGGACAAGGAGGTCGGCGACGGCACGACCTCGGTCGTCCTTCTCGCGGCCGAGCTCCTTCGCCGGGCCAACGACCTCGTCCAGAACAAGATCCACCCGACGACCGTCATCACCGGTTACCGGTGCGTCCGCGACCCCCTCTCCTTCCGGTAGAGCTCCTGCGCCCTCGCTGACGGCAGCCGTCCTCTCATCCTCGATCGCAGGCTCGCATGCAAGGAGGCTTGCAAGTTCATGCTCGAGCAGATGTCGACGCCCGTCGCCAAGCTCGGCAAAGATTGCCTCATCAACATCGCTAAGACGTCGATGTCGTCCAAGATCATCTCTGCGTCAGTCTGGCCGGCGCACGGACGAAGCAGCCAGCCCTCCCTTTCCACGCGCGACTGACCTGGCCCGTCCTTCTTGCCCTTCCTGCACAGCGACGACGACTTCTTTGCGCCGCTTGCGGTTGACGCCCTGCTCGCGGTCAAGACCATCAACCCCCGAGGCGAGACCAAGTACCCGGTCAAGGCGGTCAACGTGCTCAAGGCGCACGGCAAGTCGGCGCGCGAGTCGCAGTTTGTCCGCGGCTACGCGCTCAACTGCACCGTTGCCTCGCAAGGTGCGCCTCTATTGACTGTTGCCTCCTACGTCGTGCGAGTCTGACGCCGTCTTCCTGTGCCCTGCAACCCCGACCTGCAGCCATGAAGACGCGTATCGTCGGCGCCAAGATTGCGTGCCTCGACATGAACCTGACAAAGCAGCGGATGCACCTCGGCGTCCACATCACGATCGACGACCCCTCGCAGCTCGAGGAGATCCGGCGGCGCGAGTCCGAGATCACGCTCGAGAAGGTCCGCAAGATCCTCGCCTCGGGCGCAAATGTCATCCTCACAACCAAGGGTATCGACGACCTCTGCCTCAAGGAGTTCATCGAGGCTGGTGCGATGGCCGTCCGGCGGTGCCGCAAGGAGGACCTCCGGCGGATCGCAAAGGCGAGCGGCGCCCAGCTCATCTCGAGCATGGCCAACCTCGAGGGCGAGGAGACGTTTGAGAAGGAGTACCTCGGCTACGCCGAGGAGGTTGTCCAGGAGCGCATCAGCGACGACGAGCTCATCCTCGTCAAGGGCACCAAGGTTGTCAGCTCATCCTCCATCATCCTCCGCGGCGCCAACGGTACGTCGCCCCGCGCTCAGAGACCCTCCGAGAGTTCCTGACGTCTGTCCGTCCGCGCCCCTGCAGATTACATGCTGGACGAGATGGAGCGCGCGCTGCACGACTCGCTGTCAATCATCAAGCGCACGCTCGAGAGCGGCGCCGTCGTCCCGGGAGGTGCCGCCGTCGAGGCCGCGCTCTCGATATACCTCGAGAACTTTGCGACGACGCTCGGCTCGCGGGAACAGCTCGCGATCGCCGAGTTTGCCGCCGCCCTGCTCATCATCCCCAAGACGCTCGCGACCAACGCCGCCAAGGACTCGACCGACCTCGTCGCCAAGCTCCGGGCGTACCACAACGCCGCCCAGACGGCCTCGGCCGGCGACCCGAAGAAGGCGCTCATGAACTACGGCCTCGACCTGCTCAAGGGCGAGGTCCGCGACAACATCAAGGCGGGCGTCCTCGAGCCGACGGTCAGCAAGGTCAAGAGCCTCAAGAGTGCGCTCGAGGCAGCGACGAGTCTGCTCCGGATCGACGACGGTCCGTTCCCTTTTCCTTGCTCGCTCCCGCTGCCTCCTCCTTTGCCGAGCGCTGACCCAGTCCTCACTCGTCTGGCCCACAGCCATCCAGGTCGCGCCCGAGCAGCGGGGCGGCGGTGGCGACGACGGCCACGGACACTAGGCCGGCGGCCGGCCACAACGAAAAGCGGGGACATGACCCCGTCTAGATGTATGACCATCCGCACGACCTGCGAAAAGCTGTCGCGCGAGCTGGGGTTTGGGGCGTCAAGGTGTCATGAGGATCGTGTGAAGGGAACCCGGGCATCTAGCCGGCGGGTGAGGTCTCTTTTGGAAAAGACGCAGGGGAATCGGCCACTTCGATCGGACGGCCGAGCGTTAGAGGCGGGCCGAACGTCCGTCCACCAGGGCTGGCGTCCCTAGATCGACTGCTGGCTCGCGGCCATGCGAACGGTAGCTTGAACGCAGCCGGCGTAGGCGACGACGGCGCCGACCGGGAAGAGCGCTCGCTGCCAATGTCGGGCAAGGGCAGGTCGTCGGCGGTTAGCTGGAGCGACGATGCGACAGGCGCCGGTCGCGACTTCACCGGCGAGGAGGGTGGGTCGCCGGCGCTCGCTTCGTCTGGACCTCGGCGGAGGACCTGCTCGACCAGATGATGCAGACGTTGTCGAGGTTTGGGCGGCTGCGGCGCGGGAAACGGTCAGGTCCTTCCGGCTTAACGAGGTGATGTCAGATCTGGGGAAGACAAACCTCATCCGGGTCTCGGCTCGATAAGTCGCCGGCCTCTGAGTCGGACTTCAGCATGCGTTCGACGCGTTCGACGAGATGCTTGAAGCCGTGGGTTTGAGACGGCTCCTCTGCCTGGAGGGGTCGGGCGCCGGTCGCCCTGTGGGTCAGCGCGCGCGCGCGAGCTTTCGATCGTGCGTCCAGACTCACTGTCGACTCTGACTCCAGGTCGGCAAAAGAAACGGCGATCTTGCGCCGTCCGCCGCTTTCTGACTCACCCTCTTCGAGCGCGTCGACATCGGAGAGCTCCGAAGGCGATAGCTGGACGGTGTTGGCCGAGACGGGTGTGATCTGCAGGATCGGCTTGTCCTTCGTCGACGATGAGGTCCACATCCGGTCGATGAGATCCTGCAGCCCTTTGGGGTACTACAGCACCACGATGTCAGCCGCACCCCTTGACACGAAAAGGTCGCTCAAACGCACATATTGCGGCGGCAGCACGGTCGCCTGACGCCCATTTCGACGGTGGATGACCAGCGAGTCGGTCCGGTAGCACCGCGGACTGCCAGCCAGGTCGCGGCCCTCTGCCCACACGCGTTCGCAGAGCTCATTGAAGCGTTGGGCTGAGAAAGAGGACGCTCAGCTCATGATTAGATCCTGACGCGTATCGAGGCTGAAGTGAGCGGAACGTACGGCGCTGCGAGTGAACTGGCAGAAGGGAGAGGTGTCAGCTGGCGTCGAAAGTAGTCGGCGAGCGTTCAAGGTACGCACTCGCATGGCCCGAGTCCTCCCAGACGACGAGCTCAGCGTCCGGCATGTGCTTCTTGACTGGACGGGTCAAAGGAGCGACAGCGTCAGCATCGAGACGACCGCAGTGGTGTTCTAGTGAGCGACCGTACGATTGGTCGATGAATCGGTCGGTATCAGGTGGTCGAGGGCGCCCGAGAGGATGAGCACCTTTGGCACCTCGTCGTTGATCCTCTTGAGGTCGGCGTTCGGGACGTGGTGAGTCGTCGTCGCAACGAGTTGGAAGAACTGGCCAAGCGACTGTGATGGCCTGCAGCAGCCGCAGGAAGTCAGCGTGCCGATCTAGACCAGCGGGATCGCGCCGCCCAGGAGCACGTACGTCAGCTTCATCCGATGCTTGTACTCGGCCACGCGAGTTTCCCTGTTGGTGCGCTTCGGTTCGACGTCGTCGTCTTCGTCGACCTCGTCCAGCCACTCCTGGGGGTAGAGCATGCTGTCGGTTGTGGGAAGGCGTCAGCTGGGCGTTGGGGCTCAACTCAGCGAGGCAGGGCCGTACAGCATGTAGCGCGCGAGCTCGTCGTCGAAGAGGGTGCGCGCGGTGATCTCGAGTCCGTCGAGCTGGCGGGAGGGGTTGAGGGCCGATGCATCGTCAGTCAGTTCAGTCGTCTGTCGGTCGCGCTTGGCAGCACGCACTGGAGGCAGCTTGCGCCTCAGGCCGTGGCCTGCACTGGTGACGCCGAGCACGAGAGACGCAATCCGTTGCGGCACGAGCGCCGCCAGCTTGAGAGCGATCATGCCGCCCATCGAGACGCCGACCTTCATGAGGGCATGAGCGAGCGCAGAGACCCGTCAATCAGCGTCACTCATCGGGGTCGGCCGCGTCCCTCCGCACGAGCTATCGTCCAGGACGTACGCAATGAACACCTCGGTCCTCGGTCCAGCCGACAAAGTCCAGGAGCTCGATGACCTCGCGCGCCATGCCCCCAGAGGTGTAAGGGCCTCTGGGAGTTTGAGAGTGACCGCTGCCGCTGTTGTCAAAGACAAGGATGGAATAGCGCGGATCCGGCCCAAAGTGCTCGACCTGGGGGTGACCCGTCAGCTAGCTGATCGGGTAGAGAAGCGCCAGGCGAGCGGCGCACCTGACGCTGCCAGCTGAAGCTGCAGTTCTTCATGCCCATGATGCAGAGAACATGCTCGGGTCCGTCGCCGTGGATCTCGTAGTAGAGCTTGTGCAGTGCGAGGTCGCCCTCGACCTTCGCGAACCTGAACGAGGGTCAGATGCAATGGAGAGTGAGGGAAGTCAGCGTCCCTGACTGCTCCTGAGCTCGAGGTCCGGGAGAGGCAGCCGAGACGTGTCTGGACCCACCCTCTCTTGCGACAGGTCGCGCTGTCAAAAACGGTGTCGGGCAGCGACTCCGTCCGACGCTGATCTTGCGACGCCGGAGCTGGCGAAGGAGCGAGGAGCGGCATCGACGTCGGAGGGTCTCGCCAGGAAGGACTCGCTCGGGCGGTGCTCGTCTGCTCGCGAGGCGCAGCAAGCCCTCGACGCTTCGTCGGCGCGGCCCGAGCCAGCGTGTCGCATGTTCCCTCAACCGCCATCGCCCACGTCCTCCTCTGCTACAGATGTCGAGCTACGAGAGTATGTGCAAGTCTACTGTCCGATTCCCGCTACTGGCAAGGAACGACTCATTGAGCTGATTTTTTTTACTGCGGCTCTCTCGCAGACGACCACCCCGCTTCGGCCGAGCCCGACGGCTCGGCTGAGGGCCTCAGCTTGAATGAGATCCTCGAGGAGCTGCACGAGACTGGCGGCGAGGGGATCGTCCTCATCGACAGCCAGGGCCGGCGCATCCTGGGCGAGGGTATCGTCGAACTCATGGCCGGCCAGCTCGGACGGTACGTCTGCTTGCGCGCCCGCTTTGGGAGGCTCATCCTTCCACGTCGGTCGCTGGGCGTCGAGGCCTCGGTCCCTCGTCGACTGATGGCCTTCCTTTGTCGGCTTCTCCCACCAGCATCAAAGGTGGCGCTTCCGAGGCATACATATCGAAGCTGCCGCCGGCTACCGTGAGCCAGGTGAAGGAGTCTGGCGGTGCGTCGGGCGCTTTGGTCTCCCATCCTCTTGCCTGCCCTGCTGGCGCTGACGCGACGACGCGCGTCCCGCTCACGCGCAGAGGACGCATGCTTCATCTGTCAGACGCCGTTCCAGATCCTGCTGGATGAGGAGGAGCACTTCCTCGCGCTCGACTCACCCGGTACGTGGCGATCGAGCAGGCGACTGAAGCCTCCTTCAACGAACGCTGACATCTCGTTCCCTTGCGCACCGGGATTGCCCGCAGCGATCGCGACCGAGAGCCTCGGCGTCGTTCGGATCAGTCGCTCGTGCGAGCATCTCTTCTGCCGGAGGGATGCCTCCCGCTGGCTGAGCAAGGTTCGTCGCGTTATCTTCGAACGACGGGTCGTGCAGCGCTGACGCTATTCCACGCTATCGGCAGACGAATTCCTGCCCTCTTTGTCGATCAGTTTGTGACCCCTCCCGCTCGACGCCGGACAGCGCCTCGCCAGACGGGACCGCCGGCCCAGCGCAGGCTAATGGCAGTTTCCCAGGGCAGGAAGGTCAGCAGACGCCGGCGGAGATGATGCAGATGCTGCAGGACCTGCTCGTCGGCGGCGAGTTCCCGACCGGCTTCGGTGGGCCGCCGGCGCGGGAAGAGAGTCGCGAGGAGTACTCGTCGATGTACTCATGAGAGAGACGGAGCGCATGTACGATGACGACGGATGACCTAAGCCGCACAGGCGAGAGACGTGGGCCTGCCGTCAGAGAGATCAAGCGAGCGGCGGGCTGGCGGATTCAGGCGGCCTTCCTACCGAGCCTGCGGCTGACGACAACGACTAGCAGCCCCTCTGTCCTCCAAGATGGTTGCGGTGGAGATGTTTTGATTTTTCGATACACGATGCGTGCGGTACAGGCGCCGAAGGACCGCTCCGTTCCGGCCAGGGCGCCGGAACCACGCCCTCCTCCTCCTTCATCCTCCTCCCTCTCCTTCCGGACGGAGCGAGCCACGGCCGGACCCGCCCTGCTCTACGATGGCGACTGCCCGTAGGGCGGGCTCTGAAAGGAAGTCGTCATGCTGTCGGCAGACTGCTGCGTCGTCGCTCCTTTACATGGGGACCATGCCCATCTCCTCCGGTCTACGATGGAGCGCGCAGGAAGCGCTGTGGTCAGCCTCGAGCGGAAGAGTCAAAGAAGGAAAGATCAGGGGAGACGGACGTCAGGGTCGTCGACTCGATCATGACGCCGAGGCCGAGCTTGGCAGCGCCGGCCTTCATGTGGTCGATCTCGCCGGTGACGAGGAAGGAGAAGGTCGGGGCAAAGCGCTGCTCGAGCAGCATCGACGTCTTGCCGGTCGAGTCGACCTGGCCGCGGAAGGTGGCCATCCGGAAATCGTACTTTGCGCCGACGGTCGCGGTCGCCTCGCGCCGGCCGCCGTTGAGGACGACGTTGAGGTCGGCGCCCACGTCAACCTTGTCCGACAGCCGGTGGTGGTACGTCGCCGAGAGGACGCCGGCCGCCTGGGCCTGAAGCGTCGCCGTCCACTCGTGGAAGGCCGGCGTGCCGCTGGGGGCCATCGGCGTCGGCACGAGGCTGCCGGGCGTCAGAGCCGACGTCCACTTGGCGAGGAGCGACGTCACCGACTGCGAGATCTCGGGCGTCGGCTTCTGGAGGACGTTCTCAAAGCCGAGCGAGAAGCGCGGCGTGAGCGCGACGAGGGCCGACGTCAGGTAGATGCCGGTGCCGTCCGTCAGCGAGGGGTTGATCGCCTTGAGGTTGATCGTCTCGCCCGGAAGAACAAACTCCTGCTCGAGCTGGACCATCGAGTGGCCCGGGACGGGCGAGAGCTGCGAGAGGGCGGGCATGCGAATATCAGGATCAAGCCAAAGGCGGTCGAGCAGGCGAGCCGAAGTTGGAAGCGCACCTGAGCCTGGATCTTCGAGGTCGTCCACTCGTTCCACGGCTTGTTCATGCGCGCCGACGAGTTGAAGTCGTTGTCGATGCTGCCCTGGAGGAAGAGCTAGAGGACGGCAAACGCGACAGACACGCCGGAGACACGCAGTCAGCTGCCCGAACTCGAGCTCGAGCCGCTCATTGGCTTTCAGACCAAAGGAGGAAGACGAGGGCCGACGCACGTCCTTCTTCGCAAAGACGGCGCCAAAGTTGTAGCTCGGGGGCTCCTGGGCCTTGGCGAGCGAGAACGAGTGCTGGACCTGGAAGGCCGGGTCCATCGAGAGCGATTTGGACAGGTCGGCCTTGGCGCCGTCAAAGGTGAAGTTGGTGAGGTGGGTCACTGGAAGCAGCGGAAACGGGGCGGGCGGGCGGGCGGGCGGTCAGCGACAGGCTCGGGTGTGTGCGGCGTGCGACCGATCGCCGACCCCTCGGAAGGGAAGTGTGCGAGCGGGCGGGTGGGTGGGTCGACGTACTCTTGACGTCCTTGCCGAGCGACTCGACCGAGCCGGGGTTCGCGACCTGGCCAAAGAGCTCGTTGCGCTTGCCGTGCAGGCGGTCGTACTGGCCGAGGATGGGGTCGGCAAAGCCAGAGAGGAGGGCGGTCACGCCCGAGAGGTAGGACGCCTGGGGCACCTTCTCGGCCACGGGCGAGTAGGCAGCGGGCTGGAGCGGGACCGACATGGCGCGAGCTGGGGAAGGAACGAAGGGGGAAGGGGGGGCGGCGGCGGCGGAGACGGAGAGGGAGGGGGCGGTGGTGTTCGGGCTGCCGCTGCTGCTGCTGGAGGAGGGAGGGAGGGCCGTCGCGGCCGGGCACGCAAAAGAGGCGGGGATCACGCCCGGCTCAGCGTAAACCGAGGTCGTAACTCTCGCCCGCCCGCGCCGATGACCGCGAGGAGCCAGCCGCACGCCGTCTGCCTCCCTTCGACCCCGCCCGAGCCATGTGTATTCCTGGCCCGGGCCGGAAGGCGTTGCCTGCTTGCCGCTGACGCCCATCCCATCTTGACCCCCTCGCTGCTGCTCACCGCCGCCACCGCCGCTACCGTCCAGCCTTATGACCGCCGCCTTGGCTGCCAGCCGCCCCTCGTCTTCGCCGCCGCTGCTGCTGCACCCGGTCCGGTCGACCCCTCGCGGCGCATTCTTCCGTCCGACCCGGCACGAGTTTGAGCTCGGCCAGCCTGGCTCGGGCGACCGGGCCGTTTACAACTCGCGCAACGCGAGGAAGGGTGCGCACCAGGCTGATCCGACGGCCAGGGCAGGTCGGCCTCGGACTGACGTTTCGTCGGCCTCGCCCCAGGCCGCTTCCCGCTCCGCGAGCATCACCACGCCCAGCTGCCGCACGCAACCGCACCGCCCATCGCGCTGCGGCTCGAGTACCAGACCGGGCCACAGAGATCGCGGCTCCGACCACACCTCCGGCTCGACATCTCTTTCTGGGTCGCCTTCTTCTTCGAGCTCGGCAGTCTCGTCTGGGTTGCCAACGGTCCGTCGTTTCCCGAGCGCCGACTGCGCAGCAGCAGCAGCTCCCCTCACTGACGGGCCTCTTGACCTCCCCTCCAGGCTTCTGCGTCTGGCTTCCCATCGAACTGACGCAGTACGAGTCGCCGACGCTCACCCGGACGGCCGACGCACTCGGCTTCGTCGGCGGCACGCTCTTTCTGATCGGGGCGTATCTCGGCCTGCTCGAGGCGGGCAACCGCGGGCTCGAGCTCGACTGTACGTATCGCCCACAGGACGCTCACGCGAGCGCTCAATACTGATCCCGAGACTCACCCTGTCTCGGCGCAGTCGGTTCCGAGGCCGAAGATTTGCTTTGGGGTCGTCGGTCGTCAGAAAAGAACGGCGAGGGCGGGTCGACATCGAGCAAGCAGTTCGACGCCGAGCGGCAGCAACGCCGGTCGAAGCCCAAGTGGCAGTGGCTGTGTGTCGCCAGCTCTCCATCTGCTTCACTGACGACGCATGGCCGTGCTGACGTCGCCCCGTGTGTGCGCTCTGATGTCGCCAGGCCGAAGCCGCGCTGGCGGGAGCTCGGCTACCTGAGCGCGGCCGTCCAGATGTTTGCGGCGACGATCGTGCGTCCGTCCGTCCGTGTGAGCGTTGCGGGCTTCACTCAGGATTGACTTTGGCTCTCCTCTGCTGGCTGCAGTTCTGGATTGCGACGCTCACCGGCCTGCCGGGCGTCATCCCGGGCTTCTTCGAGGGCGAAGGCAGCGAGGCCATCATGTACGTCGTCCGCTCGAGAGTCTAGCGCGACAGGCAGGGGAGAGGCTCATGGCTTACAGCCCTCCCTCGCAGCGACATTTTCTTCTGGATCCCGCAAGTGATCGGCGGCATCGGCTTTGTCGTCTCGGCCTCGATCCTCTGCATCGAGGTCCAGTCGCACTGGTGGCGGCTCAAGCCGCTCTCGCTCGGCTGGCAGATCGGCTTCTGGAACGTCGTCGGCGCCGTTGGATTCTTGCTCTGCGGCGCGTTAGGCCTGGCCCACTCGAGCGGCGCCGTCTATCAGAGTGGCTTGACGACGTTCTGGGGTGCGTGGCCCGCTCAGACCCACACTGCTCATGGGCAGAACACCGCAGGCTGACTCCCCCCTCTCCCCCTTTTGACGCCGGTCCCGCTATGACAGGCTCGTGGGCCTTCCTGATCGGCTCGACCTTCCAGATCTACGAGGCGATCTGGCGCGAGCCGAGCAAGGACGATTGAGATGCCCTCTTGCGGCTGATGAGCGTCGTTGTGGGGCAGCAGAGAGGCGATGTGCAATGATTGACATCGAGGTCACTCCCACGCTTCCATCACGAGCTCGTCCCCGGTCGAGTTGGACTTGTGCGACCGGCCGCCAGCCGAGCCGATTGACTTGACCGGCGAGGGCGGCCCCGCGAGACATTCGATCTCACTGTCGGTCCCGTTTTCGGCCGAGGGTGCGATTCGGACGTTTCTGCGCCTCGACGCCGTCGTCCTCGCGACGGGCGACAGCGACTTGAGTGCCGAGCGCGCCGACCGACGTCGAGAGGTGGCGGCCTCGGCCTCTTGCTGCTGGATCTCGGCGTAGGCCTCGACCGTCGCGTAGGGCTTGCCCGTCTTGGGGTCCTTGTAGCGCGCCGGCCGGCCAGTGATGACGCAGAGCTCGCGCTCGACGGCTGCACCAAGGCGAAGAGCACCATCAACAATTGGCTGGGTCACGGGAGGCGGTGCAGACGGCGGAGACGCACGCTTCGGTGCGGGCTGGCCCCAGTCGACGTGGTCGCCAAACAGGAGGGCCATCTCGGCGTGCGTCGTCGATGGCGGATGCGAGAGGTGCAGGTAGTTGCGCGCGCTTCGAATCTCGTCGTCGACCGGGATCGTTGATCGAGAACCGCCGGTGGTCGAGGAGGCGACGTCCGCGTCCTCCGGCTCAGCGTCGGGGGACGCCCGGCCCTTGCCCTTCCGCTTCGAGCCAACGCCCCTGGCCGATGCAGCGTGCTCGCTTGCAGACGGCTCCCCTTCCGTCATGCGGAGCATCGCCTGCTCCGGCGAGCGTGAGGCGCCCGCACTCATAGCGCGGCGCTGCTTCTTCTTCGGCGGCCCGCCCTCGACGTCTGGCCCGCCGCCAACGACCCTGATTGGCCGGCCAGCCTCAATCGAGAGGGTCGTCAGCTTGGGCCCACGCAGGACTTTGGGCGCCGGCCGCCGGTCGGTCCGCTTCTTCTCCTCGTCGGCGAGCCACGTCCGGAGCTCCTCGACGTTTTCCTCCTCCATCTCGAGCGCGTCAGCGAGGCGCTCCTCTTGCGTCAGGCGGGTTGGTGTTTGCGTCGCCTTGGGCTTCGGCTTCGGCTTTGGCTGAAAGCAGGACGAGCGGAGCAGTTTGGCGACCGGTCAGTCGAGTGAGCGCGCAGTCGAGTTGACAGGAAGTGTCAGTCGCACCTTCTGGGTGCTGGTTATTGGCGACTTAGGGCCTGACGGAGCGCCGATGTGCCTGTAGGTCGAGTTGGTCGTGCGCGGCGCGCGGCGGCGGACGAGCATGTCGGCGTCTGCCGGGGGCGGGGCCGACGTTACCGACTTTGCCGAGCCGCCTCGTCGGGTACGCCGCTGCGGGGCTTGGGGAGCCTCTACCAGCTTGCTTTGGACCTCGTCGGCTGACGATTCGGCAACAGCGATGACGGTCGAGTCGGCCGGCGAGTCGGCCGGCTCCGGGTCGACGTCAAAGGTCGAGCGCATGGGCTTGCGCGAGGTCGGCTTCCGTTTCTTGAGGTAGAAGAGCGACGTATCCTTCTTCTGTCGTTTGGCAAGACGATAAACACGGTGTTGCTTCGCGTCAGCGGGATGGCGAGAGGCGCGGGCTAGGCATCGGCACGCACGCGTCTCGAGGCGCGCTCATCGCGCTGCAGCTGGGCCTCTTCGTCGTCGTCTTCCCCCTCATACGGTCGCTCGCCGTCGTCGTCCGAGTAGTTGGCACCGTCGTCATCGAGGTCCTGCTCTGCGACGGCATCTGTCCGGAGCGATGAAGCGAGCCGGCGTCAGTGAGCGAGCGAGCGAGTGACCTTCGCGGCGAGGTCAACGTCCATCACGCGCGCTTCGGGGGACGAACCGACTGGCGCAAACTCGTCGTCGTCCTCATCCGAGTCGACCAGCTTCTCACCGCGGAGAACCTTGCCCTCGGCCTCCTGCGTCCGCTGGAGCTCCGCCGCGAGGAGCGCTTGGTACTGCGATGGGGGTTCGAGCGGCCGGTCAGCTTGCGCGTTAAGACGTGACGACACGCAGCTCGTGCCTCCTTTGGCGCGGCGCCCGGACGCACCCGGTTGCCTCGGCCGGCCCGGGACGAGCGCTCGAGCAGGACGACGGGAGGCTCGTCTTCGTCCAGGTCGACCGGCATGGCCGTCATCCTGTCTGGAGGTCGTCGTCGTCGCCGAGGATGGACTGCGCGTCGGGTCGAGTCGAGCTGCTGCGACGTCCAGGGCGGCGAGGCTGAGCGGCCGCCACCGCCCTGGCCCGCCCACGTGAAGGGCCGTTTTCGCTGGCGCCGTCCAAAACGGCCACCGGTCGACGCCGCCCTTGCAGCCTGACAGCCATCCTGTTATCACGCCGACACCGACGCCGACGCCGACGAACGGACGTCTGAACAGGCTCGTCGCTCGACGGCCTGTGTGGGCGGCCCAGCTCGCTTGCCCGCTGACCAGCTGGTGAGCCCTCATCTCTTCTTCCGCCCGGCTCTGCCGGCACTCTGTTTCTCTCCCTCCCCCTTCCCTTCTCGGTCGGGAGCGCGCTCCTCCCAAGGGCCATGCGAGCCTTCCCCTCCATCACGGAGGGCAGGCAAGCCTCCAAAGGATGACAACGCACATCATTTTCAAACTAGAGTCACTGAGCGCGGCCTTCCCCTATGTGGGTGGCCGTACGCGGACGATACTGCACACGGCTGAACTTACCCCACTCACTCGACGCTTCCCGTTCGGCCTCTGGATACTTCGCTCGCTTCTGATCGCTGACCCTCCCTGCTTCCCTTCGTGTTGCTCAGACCTTTTCTACCTCGCTTGAAACACCTTCCCGCGCTCTGCGATGCGACCTCGGCCGACGATTTGTCCCGCTGACCGTGAGTACCTTCCATTCCTTAACCCCCCTCCCCCCCCCACCGCTCCCCACCGAAAGGATGAGTATGTAATTACCGTCAGACCGTCGTGATCGACAACTACATGGCTGCATTGACCCCCGCTTGCGGGGGCATGTTCTGATCTCCCACCCTACACCCTCTATCCTGCCTTGCGCCCCGTTTTGCGACCGCTGGACTGACCTTGTCCCATCCTTCCCTGCTCAAAAAGGTCCCTTGCCTACTGACCCTTTCCATCCTTTCTGCTGCCTTGTCGGCCCTTCTTGAGGTCAGTTGACCTGCTCTCTTCTCGTTCCCTCTTTTCCCCCCTTCCCCCCCTTCCCACGCATGATGCTTTATCACGACGGTCTTCAGATCGGTCTCCGTCGGGCTTAACCTCGGCGGGGGCCACCAAACCAGTTGAAACCGCCCGCACCAAACAAAATTCGGGCACACCCCCTCTGATTCGCAACCCCACTCCCGACCTCTCCTGTCCAATGATCCTCCCCTTGTAGTCACGCGCGCGAGACGATGGGATCCAGGCGCTGACGCTCTTGCTCTCTTCGTCTCTGCAGCCTCCTTCCTACTTGCTTCTTCTTGATACATGTCCTGCTTTCCATACCTCTCATTCCATAACTGTTTCAAGTGAGGTCGGTCTGGTCAGCAGCGTCTACTCGTCCCCAGATCATCTGCTGTGCACCTGATGAGACTTCGCGAGAGCGAGAGCCAAGTGGCCCCGCCCGGCCGACGGTGCGCGCTGATGCAAACGGACGGCGCAGGCGAACTCCGAAAGCTCAGCCGCCCGCCCGTTAACCTCATCCTCCCTCCGACGACCCTGCCGCCTTCCCTTCTCCGAGCATACCCTCTCATCCATCCCACAGAGTCTCTTCCGTAGCATGGCCGCACCCGCATTCGACCGCCGGCGAGTCAACGGACCCGAGGTGTCATTCCCCCCGATGTACGACGACGAGCTGCCGTCGCCGGCCGCAGCTGGATCGAGCTCGACCACAGCTGCCGCATTCGAGAGCCTTGCCGATGCCGCTCGGCGCTACCAGCGGACGACGAGAGCCAAGGATGACCTGCGGCCCATTTGTGAGCGCCTACCATTCACAGAGCCGTCGCAGGCAGCCCGTTGAGCTTGGCTCGACCTGCGGCTGACCCCTCGTCGACGACTGTCCGGCCGCTTCTGCCTAGTCCTCAAGACGGGCCTCATCAACCAGGCCAACGGATCGGCATACATTGAGATGGAGAACACCAAGATTGCCTGCGCCATGTGCGTCGTCGCTGGGCTCCGTTGGACCGATAGTCGTGGGCTGACAACTCGCCACCTCACCAGCTACGGGCCGCGACCGAGGCCGCCTCCGTACGCCGCCGAAGGCACGCTCAACGTCGAGGTCAAGTACGCGCCGTTCGCCTCGGACCCGCGCCGGTTTCCGTTGAGGGTACGTGCCCACGTGCCACTTTCTTCTGCCGAGGACGTCCCGGCTGATCTCGCTCGCATGATCGCTCCCGGCAGGACACGGAGCCGCCGCTGCCGGCCTCGCTGCTCGCCCAGTCGCTCATCCCGGCGCTCCGGCTCCACCTGCTGCCCAAGTCGCAGCTCGATGTTTTCCTGCTCGTCCTTGAGTCGGATGGTGTCGAGGGCGTGGTTGCAGCTGGAACGACCGTCGCCGGAGCAGCGCTCGCCGGGGTCGGTGGCGGTGTCGAAATGATGGGCCTCGTCGTCGGTGTTGGCTCGGTACGTTGGCCCCCATGCTCTCGACACTCCTCAGCCGTGGCCGTGGCTCGTCGTCTGTCTGACCCGCCGCTCCTCTCCCTCAGGCTACCATCAACGGCCAGCTGTTCCTCGATCCCACGGCTCGCGAGTCCCAGCTGGCGACGTCTCGGCTCACGATTGCGTGCCTGCCCTCGCTCGGCGTCGTCACGAATGTCTGGTCGACAGGGCAAGCTCCGGTCGACGCGCTCATGACCGTGCGTTCGTCTCGAGCGGACTGAGCCGAGTCCTCGGCCATGCTGACCGGCCGGTCTGGCCTTGCCCTGGCCCACCTCGCAGGATATGGAGACGCTTATGGAGCGAGCGAAGGACGTCCACGCGGTCGTAGCGCGAGCCGTCATCGAGGGAGTTGAGGAGCGCGAGGCGAAGGATGCGCGCGAAGCCAAGGCGCTCAGCGGTGGGGCTTGAACGGATGTCCACCCCAAAGCTCGACCCATCGCCGCAAAGCACGGGAGTCATAGAGAGGCAGGAGACATCTGCCTCGTCGAGTAAGGAAGCGAGACCTCGGAAGCCACGGCACCCTGTCAAGCCTCCCACCGCCGGAACTCGGCATCGAGGCTGCAGTGAGAGAGTCGCGGGAAGGCGTCAGTTGAGCGCACTTCTCAGCGGGAAGCAGAGGCACGGGAACAGAGACGCACTTGCGTCCGCTCTCGATCAGATCATTCAGCAGACTCCACTGGCTTGTCACCCAGCGGACCTTCTTCGTGAGCCATTCGACGACCTTGTCCGGGTCGTTCTTGTTGGGCAGAGACGAGATCTTGTGCGAGCCGCCGTCCACGCGGATGGTCGCCGTCCCCGGCCGTTCGTCCTCGTCGTCCGGGAGCAGGTCGATGGTGTCACTGAAGGTAGGCAAGGGCGATCCCGGCACACAGTCAGCTTGGATGGCGCTGAAGTCTCGACGCAAGACGCACCAGAGCCACTCGTGAATATCGTCCTCTGACAGGATGATCGACATGGTCAGCAAACGCAACTTCCACAGCCGTTGAAGAAAAGAGGACGACGCGCACCCCAATGCGTCATGCTGTGATAGACGCGGGCACGCTGGAAGCAGTACCGGCCGCAATTGAACTGCAGCGCGAGCAGGAGCGACGATCGGCTGGTCAGCCTTGCAGCAGTCTCCCGGTCACACAGCCATCCGAGCGCACCTCAGAGTCGAGGCCCTTCAAGCCCTCGTCTTCGGACTCCTCCGAGTCGTAGGCGATGCGCTCAAAGGTGACGGGATTGAAGCGCTTGCCAGACAGCTCGATCTTGCGAGTCGCCGGCCGGCTCGTGATCCGACACTGCGCGGGGCGAGGGAGCCTCAGCTTTGGAGGATCGATCAGCGGGGAGGACTGGAAAGGAACGCACGGCATCGCACGGGGGCGAGTTCCCCTTGATCGTAAAGCCCTCAAACACCGGGAAGCGATCGAGGGCCTTCTTGAAGTGCGACGGCCAGACCTGACTTGTGACGCCGCTGGAGGAAGCCGCCGTAGGTAGAAAGGGTGGCAGTCAGCAAACGAACGCGGGCCGGCAGTCGCGTCTGGACGAACGAGTTGCGAGTGCTGAGGACGTGGTCCCGCAGGCGTGTGAGCGGCGACTGGAAGTACGGATCTCGAGCTGCCTTCTTGGCCCACTGCCGGCCCTTGATGATCGCATGGACCTATGCGAGGAAGTGCGCCGGCCAAAATTCAGCAGAGTTCGGACTGCCGGATAGGTGCCAGCAAGGGGGGCGACTCACGTGCCATTGGACGACGACGTTGAAGTTGAGTTCCATCGGCTGCGAGGCATCGGACCGGAATGCGGCTGGAGGGGGCAGGCGCGAGCAAAGAGGAATGGAGGTCAACGTCTCTCGGCGATGACCGCCGAGGACTCGTTACTCACAGGGCAGGTCGAGCTGGTCAATCTCTTTGTCGTCGTCCTCGATAAACTCCTTTTCGAATTCGGAGTCGTCCTCGGTCGCGTAGCGACCGCGGGCGTCGCGGCCCCAGATCTCGGTGTACGCCTCCTCCTCGTCGCTCTCCTCGTCCTCGTCCTCGGTGAGCAGCGAGGTGATGCCCGACCCGCGCTGCTGCTTCCGCTCTAGACGAAAGCGAGATGGATCAGCTGCGGTCCAAGCTCGTACTGGAGCAGAGGCGAGGGCAACGCACTCTTGAGCTTCTCGAGCATTGCCCGCCGGGCCAGCTCCTTAGTCCCGGCCCGCTCCGTGCCAGACCGCATGCGGCTCTGAAGGGTGACTGTTGCCGGCTAAGGTGTCAGCGGCCGAGAGCGTCAGCGGGACCACGGACAGACGGCCACTGACGGAGGCGTCCGCGATCGTCTTCGAGATCGTCCGGTTCCGAGTCGGTCCCCTCCTCATCGTTCGAGTCGACCAGCGCCCTGCGCTGCTTGCGCTGCTTCTGCTTCTTGCGCTTGCGGCGCCGACGCTCCTCCTCCTCGTCCGTGCCCTCCTCATCGGTCGAGTCGAGTGGCCGCTTGCGACGTTTGGCAGCTACTGCGGCCTGCGCCTTCTTCTTCTTGGCGCGGGCCTTCTTGCGGCGGTCCTCGTCCGAACTGCTTTCGTCCGTGACCTGGTCGTCGTTGTCGTCCTCATCAGAGTCGGAGGATACCGGCGTCGCCTTCCGCTTGCCGAGCGACTTGCGCTTCTGGCTCGCGAGCTGGCTCGCACGGGCCTGGCTTGTCCGAGCAGCGTCCGATCCTGTTGACTCTGCGGAGGATGGGGTGCTCGCCCGGCGCGCACGCTTGCGGCTCGCACTCGGCCGGACGACGTGATCGATTTCGGTGGACTCGCTGCCGGGGGGCTGCCGGCGCGAAGGACCAGCCCGAGCAGAGGGCCGTTCCTGCTGCTTTGTTCGCTCCTGAAGTCGCTGTGCACGCTGCGAAGCGCCGACAGACGGCGCCGGTGCGGGCCCGGGAGACGACGAAGGCGACGCCGAGAGCGAGAAGGCGCGCGGCGCCGGCTGGGCGACTTTCTTGACGACCACGCTCTTACCCGACGTGGGACGCGGCTTCTGAGCAGAGGGTGGCGGAACCGCTTTTTTGGTCGGCGACCGCGGCGGTGGGCTCTCTGGCGGGGGCGTATCCATGATGAGCACGCTGCCGTCTGAGTCGTCGAGGGCGTCGTCGCCGGTCTCTGGCTTGACGGCGACCGGCCTGGGCTTGGTCTCCTTGCTGATTTGGCTGCCGACGGCTGCATCAAGCAGATCCTCGACCGTCGATGTTGTCGCCTGCGCGCGAGGCAACGACGCCGCCGGTCGCGCAGCCGGCTTGAGCCCTCCATCCGAGTCGTCTGATCCGGCCTCGGCCTTCAGCTTGAGCTTGGGGAGCGACACAGGGGATTTGGGCAGCCTGGCGACGGTAGACGACCGCGTTGGTGCTGGTGCCTTGATGCTCGACGCAGGCGCCGACTGGGCGTCCGCGACCGCTCGCTCCTTGCCCTTCGACTGCTTGAGTGGGGGGCTAGCGTCGGAAACGAGCCAATCGTCGTCGACGACCGCCGCCGCAGCCTCGCGGTCGGCAGCATCCTCGTCCTCGTCGTCCGTCCACTTACCGGCGCGGGTCAAGGGCCGGGAGATGTCCTTTTCCTTCCCGACCGCCTTGCCCTTCTTGCCCTCCCACTGCGCGCGGGCCGCTGTCTTGACCGGCGCGGCCGCCGCCACCTTCGAGTTCGGCGCCGTCGTCCGCGATGGCTTGCGTGTTGATGCAGGGGCCTGAGACGGGCCTGCCTCGGAGCGACGGACGAGCCTGCGAGCTGGTCGGGAGGCGGAGGGCTCGCCGCTGTCGGACGATGAGGACGAGGTGATGTAACGAGGCGGCGAGTCGACGAGGTCGAGGAGCTCTGTGCCGGCAGAACGTGAGCGATCGCGGTCAGGAGCCAGCACGGGCAATCTGCCCGACACGCTTTGAACAGAGCTGGCCTCTGACACAGGCCGAAGATGGGACGCACGAGACTTGGGCTCGAGCGCGAAGTGAGCCGGGTCGTCGTCACTCGAGGACGGCTCGCTAAAGACGGGCTCGGCCTCCTCCAGCTTGCGATTGACGCGGATCGTGCGCTTACGCCGCGGGGAGAAGAAGGCCGAGACGGCCCTCTGCGTGAGCTTGGCCATCAGAGCTGCGTCGCGGACAGAGCGCCGCTGGATGGGTCGAGGTGTGGCCGAAGGGCGATGACGGTCGGGAAGGCACTACTGGAGGAGGACGCGCCGCCGCGGAGACACGACGCGACGACGCCGGCGCAGGCCGTCGGACCGGCCGGGCAGGCAGCGAGAGAGAGACAGAGAGAGTGCGTGCGTCGTCGCTGACCGCCTCGACCCGTCACATGATTGAGAGCAGCATCGCCATCCATCGTCATCCTCCAGGCCGGCCCGACCCGCGTTTTCAACCGTACCGGACGTCGTTCTTCGTCTCGGAGAACCAGTCATCCTGCACGCGCGAAACCTCCTCGGGCGCAGTGTTGATGATGATCGACCTGGAGAAGAGCACGGAGCGCAATAGGACAAATGGATGAGCAGGCGAGTACGGATGGCAGAGGAGACGAGGCAGGGGACTCACTTTGACTGGCTGTACGCTCGATAGGCCTCGAGCCCGTTCTCCCGACCGATCCCCGAGTCCTTCATCCCTCCCCACTGGACGACGAACGAAACCGGCAGAGTCAGCGAGAGAGCACGCGAGGGTCCAGCAAGGTCAGAGGGCACTGACTGGGGACGAGGGATCGTTGCGGTGGTGCGAATTGACCCAGACGAGGCCGCTGTCGAGCCCGTTGGCAACGCGGATACCCTTTGCTCCGTTCTTGGTCCAGACCGCCGCTGCCAACCCGTGCACAAGGGTGGCGCTCGTTAGGGGGTCGCCCGGATCGAACAGGATTTTATGGCGACGCACCTCCGAGTCCAAAATCGCAGTCGTTCGCCAGCCGGATCGCTTCTGCCTCGTCCTGAGTGGCAAAGGATAGGTTCAGCCACGCGTTGAAGGCCGAGCAGGCTGCCGGAGGACGACGCACTGCGAACGAGGCGACGCAGATGACTGGGCCAAAAACCTCCTCCCTCCAGACTCGGCTCTTGAGAACGCCTGGCCCGCCCAGGATCGTCGGCGGGAAGAAGTAACCGGCGCTCAGGTCGAAGCCGTCGAGCGGGCTGGCGCCGGCCATGCGCGCGCCGCCGCAGAGCAGCGTAAGCCCGTCTATCTCGGTCGAGTGCTCGACGATCTCGACCGACTTGACGAGCTGAGCGGCCGAGATCAGAGGGCCCATCATCGACGCGGCGTTCAGAGCTGGGCGATGAGACAGGGCGGCTATCAGCCCCAGGGCCTGCACGTTGGTGGCGGTAAGGAATGGATGGGCACGCACGATCGCCCATGCGCCGTTCGATGCTGGCCACCTTCTCCTTAAGCTGCAGCGCCGGATCAGAGGAACATCAGCAGCGTGTGAGACGGGGAGAGCTGGAAGAGCTGCGACGTACAAGACGCAGGAAGTGTGAGTAGATCGTCTCATGGATGAGGACGCGCGTGCCAGACACGCAACTGGCGGAGGGCAGCGACTGCTTTCAGCGAGGGGTCCGACATCGCGACTAGGAAACAGGCGTGCGACGTACGTCTGACCCGAGGCGATAAACGAGGCAAATGCGACTCCGTTGACGGCATTTTGGAGGTCGGCGTCGTCAAAGACAATGATCGGAGCCTAGGTGGAACCATTGTCGATCTCAATATCGCGAAGCATCGTCAAAGAGTCGGCGGGGGGGGAACGGACCTTCCCGCCAAGCTCAGCAGTGTAGGAAGCGAGGTTTCGCCCGGCGATCTCTCCGATCTTTCGACCGGTCTCGGCTGTCGAGGTTGGTCAGCTCGTTGAACACCGGGGCGGCCACGATTGCAACGGCCTGACGCACTTCCGCCCTGTCGCCCACGTCTTGATTGTCAGCAAGAGCGAGCGCCCGAAGCCATCTACGAGAGGCGTACGTGGTGACTGACTGTGAGGTCGATCTTTTTGACGCGATGGTCCTCGATGAGCTCCTTGCCGACGGTGCGGCCGTCGCCGGGCAGAATGCAAAGGGTCCCTTCGGGCACGCCGGCCTCCGTCGCGAGCAGACCAAACTCGAGCAGCGTGAGCGGGGTCAATCTGGACGAGGAAGACCGTTAACGGTCAGCGCAAGGGTATAGTAGTGTTTTGGGCAGGTGTCTGACGCTCACTCGGAGGGCTTGACGATGACAGAGTTGCCGGCAGCCTTGGCGGGCGAGGGGCGGGTCAGTCAAGCGGGAGCGCGGCCCAGCCGGAAGATAGGAGACGGACCAAGGCAGGAGCGATCTTTTTGACAGCAATCAGGAGTGGATGGTTGAAAGGCGCGATCTGCATAGTCCGAAAGGTCAACGATCCACGCCTGACCCTCGGACGATGGCGCCAAAGCGACAACAGCGCACCTGAGCAACGACGCCGAGCGGCACGCGCCTGACTACGTTAAGGATCTGGCCTTCGGTCGGCATGACCGCTCCCTCGCTCGTTCGAAGGACGGCCGCAAAGTAGGCAAGCCAGTCTGGTAGGCGACCGAGCTGGGCCCGGAGCTCTCGCACGGCCCGGCCGGTCTGGAGCGACTCGAGCTCGGCCAGTGACGGGACCTTCTGCGCGAGCAGCTCGCCGAGCCTGGCCAACACACGCGACCGATGCAGCGCCGACGAGCGCGACCATACGCCGCTGTCGAAGGTGCGCTGGGCGAGGTCGAGCGTCTGGGTGACCTGGGCCGATGAGGGCGTGCCGACCGAGGCGATTGTCGCTGTTGTCGACGGCGACTCGACAAGCAGCCTGTGAGAGAGCGGGGGCGATCAAGCGGCACGCCTGGATCAGAAGATTGAGCAGACGAGATGCTTTGATCCGGTGGCTGAGGACCTACTTGGGGCCTGCTCCCTTACTGAAGCTTCCGCCGCCGAGGTAGGGGCCATAGTCGTCGCGCTGCCGGCAGCAAGGCAGGCGTCGGGGGAAGCCGTCAGTCACAGGCGATGCTCCGTCCTGTCGACGGGCTGGGATGCACAATCGCAACCTGAGGAGCATGAGACAAGGCGCGGGCCGTTTGGAAGAGGCGAGGAGGGGATCGAAGCATCTTGTGACTGCAGGCGTGGGAGGGAAGAGAGTCGTCGTCGTTGGGTGGTTGTTTAAGAAGGAGCCCGGCATCGTCGAGTCGAGGCGATAGGGAGAGGAGGCGACGGCCGCCAGCATCTCCGCCGACGGGGGTGGCTGCGCGCCGCCCGGCCAGCAGGCAAGAGAGCGGGCGGTCGAGCCGAGCTGGCAGCCGTCCTCGACCCTGACCGCCAGCTCGCTCGCATCGCCTCCCACCCCTCGCCTCTGATCTGCAGCTCGACAGGCAGGTCGCGACGACAACAGAGACTGTTCATCTCACTGTGCGACTCCCAGCCTGCTCGACGCTGCCTGTAGCTGGGAGGGAGCTCTTGCGCTGACGGCACCTCCGAGCTTCGCCCTCGACGACGCAGACCGAGGATGGCTCGGGCCGCCTTCTACGCCGTCGCCCGCGGCCACCACCCGGGCGTTTATGCGACCTGGGACGAGTGCCAGAAGGAGGTCATCGGCTATCGGGCGGCGAGCTTCAAAAAGTTCGACAACGTGCTCGAGGCCGAGCGCTTTGCCGGCGTCAAGTCCTGTGCGTCGCGCGTTCCTGCCAAGCCCGGCACTGACTCTGGCGAGCGCTGACCGCGAGTGCTGCTTCACCTGCCGCCTCTTCAGACCTCGCGCCGCCGGTGCAGGCGAGCGGCAGCCGGACGACGAAGGGTCGCGGCGCGGCCTCCTCGGCGAGCGGATCCTCGAACGCTGCTGCCGGTCCCTCCCGCGGCCGCGAAAAGCGGCCCGGCGCAAAGGCCACCGAGCTCGTTCCGACGACTGAGGATGCTGACGGCTTCATGCGGACGGCCGAGGGCCGGCTCGTTGTCTACACGGACGGCGGTTGCATTGGCAACGGCAAGCGCGGAGCCAAAGCCGGCCTCGGTGTCTACTACGGAGCGCGGAGCGGCCGCAATCTCTCGGAGCCTGTCCCAGGGCCTCTGCAGACCAATAACCGAGGCGAGCTGCTCGTACGGTCTCCGCGCTCGAGCTAAGGGGACTAGTCCTCCGCCAACAACTGATTCTTCCCTGCTTCCTCGCTGTTTAGGCCATCCTGCGAGCGCTCGAGACCGCACCCGAATCAAAGGGGCCGCTCGAGATCCGGACCGATTCGCGCGTCAGTTCCTGCCGGCCCTTGTCAAGATCGATTAACTCACTGATGAGCGTGTGCCTTGAGAAGTACTGCATCGACTGCATGACGAACTGGCTGCCCAACTGGCGCCGCCGCAACTTCAAGGGCTCGAACGGACAGGACGTTGTCAACCTCGACCTGATCCTGCACATTGAGCGCCTGCTGATCGCCCGCGCGATCGGTGCGCCGCCGCTCACCGAGATCGCGCTCCGAGACCCTACGCGTGAGCCCGAGATCGGCGACGTCCGCCTGCTTTGGGTCAAGGGCCACCGCGGCGAGGACGGCAACACGATGGCCGATCGGCTCGCGACCGCCGGCTGTGCGCGGCCGACCCCGGCACAGGGCGTCATCTACGGTGCCGAGGAGCAGCTCTACCTGCACGGCTTGCGTGCGTCGGCCAACCGGGTCAAGCCGCTCAAGAGCTCGGCGCCAACGGCAACCTCTTCGGTTGCGACGACGTCGAGCTACTTCAAGGCACCACTCCTCTCGTCGTCTTCGGCGCTGCCCGCCTCATCAGCGCCAAGCGACGCCACGCCGGCCAAGCGCAAGCGCGTTGACAAGCACGAGAGTTCGCATTCTGAGGCCGACGACGTCTTTATTTTGAGCGACGCCGAGTCGGACGAGATCGAGGTGATCGAGCCGCCGGTAAGTGCCGTCGCTCCGCAGTCGCGGCTAGGCATGCCGTTGACCTCTGGGGCCTCGCGTGTCATCAATCTCGCAGACCGTCAAGAAGACCCGCACGGAAATCGAGACCGACTTTGACGAGCTCGATGCCTCGTGGCTGCTCGCTGTCGGACTCGACAAGTACCAGCCCAAGCAGTGACGACGCCCAGCTTGCTTCCGCTCTTCACCCCCATGCTCCATTCTCTCTCTCGCCCCTCCCCTCCCTTTTATTCACGATGACGACCCTTATGCCCTTATCGCTTGCTTGCTTATCCTTGGTGCATGCGCATCTATAAGAAGTGGAGTCAGAGCTCGTCGCGCTTGCGTCCGCCACGGGCCCTGGCAAAGGCTTCCTCGAGATCTGGAAGTCGGGCGTCGAGGTTGCGTCAGCGATCGGGGCACGTTCGAGAGAGCGATCTCCGAAGCGGCGCACCTTTGCGCAGCGCGTGCGTTATCGACGACGGCAGGACGACGTCGTAGTGGACAAACAGGTCGCCTGCGGGCGACTCGCCGTAAGCGGGCATGCCCTCGCCGAAGATCTGGTGGACGTGACCTGGCTGAGTGACACCCGGCCGCGAAAGGTCGACGTGGTGGCCGTCAAAGTGTGGTAGCGACGCATTGAGGCCGAGGAGCGCCTGCAAGAGTACGGGGGGGGGGAGGGGGGCAAGGGGGAGGGGGCATTGGTCAGCCGTCTGCCGGCGCAACTGTCTTCCTGAAGCACACGATTGCTCACATCCTCGATGCCGATCGTCTTGCGCCAGACGAGCGACTGGCCCTTGCGTCCCCAGCTGCCGAGGCCCTCGGTCCGCCGGCTGCGCGTACGGACGATGACGTCGCCGGCCTCCCAATCGGGACTTTCGTCCGCGTCGCCGTCAAAGATGATTTCGAAGCCTTCGGGCGCGCCAGCCGGCAGGTGAAATGACAGCTTGATCCGGGACGGCAGAATCTTCTGCGCCGCGCAGTGCGGGCACGGTCTGCAGCGGTGAACAAATCGCTGTCAGTCGGCGAGCCGCGTGTTCGGAGAGGGAAGCTCTGGAAGCCGTACCGCCGGATCTGTGTGCCCTTACCGCTGCACTCGTTGCACGTGACCTGCATCTGGGTGTACCTGAAGAGCGACGCCGACGACTCATGCCCTGATCAGCCGAGACCGGTGGTTAGGGACGATGAGAACGAGCGGCACGACGTACATGCCGGGAAAGACCTGCTGCCTCTGCATCTTGACGCCGCGGCCCGAGCAGCCGCCGCACTTGACGACGTCGCCGTCAGAAGCCGCGCCGGAGCCGCGGCAGTGGTCGCAGAGGATCATCTTGTCGAGCTCGAACTGATCAAGGGCGAGGTGCGGTCAGTGAGCCGCGCACCAGAGGTCGGCCAACCGAGACGGATGAGCGTACCTCGACATCCCTCCCATTATAGAAGTCGGCAAGGTCGACCTCGATCTCGGTCAGCTTCGAGGGTCCACGCCGCTCCTCTTGGCCGCCTGCAGAGAGGGCGGGCGGAAATTGTCAGCGCCTGGCCAGGTCGCGCGCCCGAAAACGCAAGCGACGGACCTCCACCGCCGAAGAAACGCGAGAAGACGTCGCGCGGGTCGTGCCCGCCATTGTTCTGACGCTGCTTGAGTCCGTCCTCGCCGTAGTGGTCGTAGATCTGGCGTTTCTGTGAGGCGGGGGACAGCGCGCAGGCCGGCGCTTGAGGATCAGCTGACAGAACACCATCGTCGGTGCTTGCTTCAAAATCGGACGCACTTCCGAGTCCATCAGAACCTCGTAGGCTGATGACCGTGACAAGGCAGAGGGGAGAAGCAGGTGAGCCCGACTGCGCCGGCGGATCACAGCGCTCGCGCCGTCCGGACTGCCCAGGCGGCGACGCACCGGCCGAGGCGTCGGCAAACTTCTGCTGTGCGGCCGGGTCCTTGTTCTTGTCTGGGTGGTTGGCCTTGGCGATCTTCCGGTAAGCCTTCTTGATCGTCGCATCATTCGCCTGCCGGTCCACTGCCGGGCCGTCGGAAAGGCAACGATGAGCGTTCGTCCAGGAGGCCAGGAGAGGCTGAGCGAAGGGACGCGGCGCGCGCTACCGGGAGACGCACCGCCGAGCTCCTTGTAGAAGTCCTTTGCGGCGAGGACGACCGTCGCGAGCAGCAGCAGATGGAGCAGCCGGCAGAGGAGCGACGACAGCATCGGGCAGAGAGGGGTCGGCTGGAGTCGACGTTCAGGTGGTTCGAGGGCGACAGGTCGCCAGCTCATCCGAACCCATCTGGGTAGTCGACGCGCGCGTCGAGCCTGGCGCACCCGTCTCGACGAGAGGCTCGGCCGCAGGGAGGAGGCCTCAGCTGCTGCTGCTGCTGCATGCTGCTGCTGCTGTCCTCGACCTTCACGACCTCCGTCATCACTCATCCATCTTTGCCGCTGCCAATCCTCTCTCCGTCTGCCCAAGCCCTACGCACGCGCCGCCAGCCTCCTATCGCCTCCACTCGCTCGCGCGCACACCGCCAGCCATGTCTGCCATGGACGTCGACGCCGAGGCCTCCACTTCTGCGCCGGTCGAAACCCCGGCCGCCGCCGCTCCGGCCGAGGGTGCTGCCGATGAGGCTGCCGCCGCCAAGAAGCCCATCAAGAAGGGTCCCGTCAAAAAGGGTGGCAAAGATGCCAAGGGCAGCGGCAAGAAGTTTGAGGTCAAAAAGGTCGGTCAGCCGAGCAGACGAGGGCCTCGTCGGCGTCACCGGGTCGTCGCCTACGGTCGGCCGGGTGAGGCTCGAGAGAGTGGACGGCCGCTGACCAGCTGCCCCGATCCTGCCCTCTGTCGCTCTGCAGTGGTCGGCCGTCTCGATCTGGGCGTGGGACATCCTCGTCGACAACTGCGCCATCTGCAAGAACCAGATCATGGAGCTTTGTGCGTTCCGACCCTGTGCTCGGCCGTCCTCCATCTCCGCGGGCGTGCGCGTTCAGGCCTCGGACGGTCGTCACCGCTCTCCCGCTGACGTCTCACCATGATCGTCCCCCACAGGCATCGAGTGCCAGGCTAATCAGGCATCGGCCAACACGGAAGAGTGCACCGTCGCCTGGGGTGTCTGCAACGTCCGTCCGATCCCCTCGACGAGCCCTCTCGGCATCGGGCGTGCCACCCACCATGCGCGGGTCTTGCTGACAGAGTGTCCACGGCGACGAACCTCGCCCTCTGTTCCGACAGCACGCTTTCCACTTCCACTGCATCTCGCGCTGGCTCAAGACTCGGCAGGGTGCGGCCCGACCCTTACCACCTGCTCTCAGAGCGGCGCTTCTGACTGACCAACCCCTTTGGGCTGTCGCGCGATCCAGTCTGCCCGCTCGACAACCGCGAGTGGGAGCTGCAAAAGTCTGTCCTTCTGGCTCGCTCTCTGCACCCTTCGCAAGACACTGATCCCCCGTCGTTGCGTCACCCTTCCCCAGGTACGGTCGATGAGCGCACCTGCCGGCTCGCCGCTCAGCCGTCGATCACC
>Ga0308160_10000893_pt1 | contig 47411 bp, 77 predicted proteins | sample PhyFR1_FD_201036 | JGI IMG/M metagenome (GOLD analysis project Ga0308160, IMG submission 201036) | Phyllosphere microbial communities from UC Gill Tract Community Farm, Albany, California, United States - DLSLF.R1 | ecosystem: Host-associated > Plants > Phyllosphere > Unclassified | place: USA...
AAGGGGGGGGGGGAGAGAAGGGGAGGTTGGCGGCTGATTGACCGGGCGCCGACTACCACTCGAGCCCGACGAGGCCCTCCTGGCCTTGCGGCGTCAGCTCGAGGTCGCGCATCGCCCGCAGATGCCAGCTGGCGAGATGGCGAAGAGAGCGCAGGGTCAGCAAGGTGAGAAGGCTGGCAGCAGGGAACGGAGGGAGCGCAAGGAGACCAGGCGAAACGACGACGCACCCGTCCGTCCCGCCGACGGCAATCCGACCGCCGATGACGCCGTCTCGGATGGCGCCGGCGCCCACCTGGCCCTGGCCGTGGCTGGCAAGGCTGCCTTCGCTGTCTGCCCGCTTGAGCGCACTGCTCTTGGTCGCACCGACGCTGGCCGGCGGGTGCGTGAACGAGTCGCCGCCGCCGCCGCCGGTCGTCAACGGGTCGCCGCCGCCGCCCTGGGCCGTGCTCGTCAGCGGCTTGGAGAAGTTGCGCGCCGCGGCGGGCGCTGGCGGGGGTGGGCCGGCCGGCAGGGGCGGGAGCGAGCCTCCCGGGGGCGGCAAGGGCGGGGCCGGGAAGGAGGCGCTCGACGTCGCGCCTGTTGCGGCTGTTGCTGCTGCTGCTGCTGCTGCTGGCGGCGGCTCAGGAAAGGCGGCAGGAGGCAGCGAGACGGGCACCGGATCCGAGATGGCCAGGTGCTTGACGCCGTAATGCGGGCCAAGCTGGTCCGTCACCTGGGAGAGAAAAGAAGGAAGCCAGCAAAGGATGGGAGTCAGGAACGAGACGTTTTGCCGGCACGCGGTCGGGAGACCGACCTCGCGCGCAAACTCCTTTGCGCCCCGGCCCTTGATGAGCATCTTCTGCGCGCTCGAGAAGAGCGGGAAGGGCGTGAACGTAAAGGGCGCCGGCGGCTTGTCGGTCACGCTGAACGGCCTGATCGCAGCCGTCCGGTTGCCGCCGATCGTCGGCGAGGACGGCTGCTTCTCGCGGAACATCGGGCCACCATCGTCGACCATGATCGAGGGCAGGACTGCCTCGAGGACGATCATCTGGGCCGGCTCGGTCGTCCCGTCGAGGCTCGACGGGACCGTCAGGATCTCGGGCGAGAGCCGTGCGATATCGTTGATGTCGGGCCAGGGCCCGACCATGGCCTGACCGAGCGCCTCGACCGCGATCGAGAGGGCGATCTGGAAGTCGAGCAGCGGCGTCGAGTCTTCGTCGTCGTCGTCGAAGTCGTCGTCCGAGTCGGACCACTTGGTGCCCGAGTGCTGGGACGAGAGCGACCGACGCCGTCTCGGCGAGACGGGCTTGGAGATCTCCTCGTCGCACTGGTAGAGCACCTCGGAGATGGTCATGCCCGAGATGGTCCGGAGCCAGTTGCGAGCCTCGGGGATGACCGGGCAGGCGACATCCGGCAGCCGGTAGGCCGGGATCTGCGGGAAGATTGACCGATGTGGAGAGGTATGTCAGCCGAAGAGCGGCGAGGACGGGGAGGGAGGAGAGCGCACCTGATGCTTCGCGAAGCCGTACGTCAGGACCTCGACGCCCTTCTCGCCGCCGTCAATCTCGGCCCCGGCCCGGACGCCGAAGAGGCCGACATAGGCACCCGCCGGCTGGACGACCGGTCGCGTCCCGCGCTTGGCAAACGTCTTGCAGCTCGCCAGGAACGTCTCGAGGTCGAGCTTGGGCACGCCGATCCGGGCGGAAAAGACGTGCGAGAAGTGCTTGATCTCGGCGAGCCGGTAGCCGTGGGCCATGTAGGCGTCGAGCGTCGTCGGGTCGAGCTCGCGGACGACGACCATCATCAGACCCTCGTTATCGGCCGCGCCCGTCGTGAAGGCCTGCTGGGCCGCCTGCTGGAGGTTAGCCTCGACGTCCTCGGGCGCCGTCGGCCCACCGCCGTCCTTCTCGGATCGCTCCCTTGTGCCGCCGGTGATGCCGCCGAGGCCGAGCGTGCCCGTGACCAGGACTTTGTCAAACAGCACGCCGACGTCCTCGAGCCGGATGTTGGTCTCGCCGCTGAGCTCAAAGGCCGCCTCGACGAAGCGCGAGCGGAAGAGGGCGAGCTCCTTAGCCTTCTTGTGGTTGGCCCTGGCGGCGGCCGCGCGCGAGCCGTTCCGGCCGTAGAAGGCCGTCGGGTTCGAGGCAGAGGTCGAGAAGGCCTTCTTGCCACTCCGCCGGGCGGCGATGGCCGCAGCGATCTGCGTGTGGAACGGTACGAGGATCGTCCAGTTGAACGAGAGCGAGAACAGCCACTGGAACGTCGGCTTGTGCGGGTTGAGCTCAGAGATGATGTCCTGCCGAACGGACGGAAGGGCACGCGTCTGTCAGCCCGCTGAAGACTCGGTATCGGCACCGGCCGGCAAGGGTACGCACCTTGAGGACAGCGTCCGTCTCGATGACGACGAGCGGGAGCGTGCCATCCATCTTGACGAGCATCCGGCCCATCTTGTCAAACGCGGCCGAGGCGAGGACGATTTGCCGTGCGTCGGTCGAGACCTTGCGGGCGTTGAAGAAGTCGTAGGCGGCAAGGCCGAGCGAGGCGAGGATGATGACGAGGCACATGACAGTGATGGCTGGCGGGCAGCAGAGGATGGAATGGTATACGGATCAGCATGCGGGAGTCGCTAGCGGGAGGCGCCCGAGAGCTTCGGACAAACCAATCGTCAGCCGGACGCTCTGAGCCTTGCCGTCGTCGATCCGCCGCCAGTCGGCCCCCTCCTTGAACTTCCACCTCGTCCCCGCGAGCGCGATGTAGTGCATGCCGCAGACGGCCGCAGCAAGCAAGACGGCGCAGCCGCAGCGCTTTGGAAACGAGTCTTGCCAGAGCGAGCGGTACTTGAAGAAGATGGAGAGGGCGGCCGTCGCGGCGAGCGAGGCTTCGAGGATCGAAATGACGACCGTGTAGGCCCGGTAATCGATGTCAAAGAGCGGCATCTTGAAAGAAGCAGAGTACTGGCAACGGGCAGGCGAATAAGAGAGGGGCATCAGTCGCTCTCCGCAGGACCCGGATGGGAAGACGCCTCCTCGGGGCGGGGGGACTGACGTGCATGAGTCCGATCGTGCCGCCGACGAGCACGCCGGCAATGACGCTCCGCCAGAGCTGGAACTCGCCCTGGCCGCCGCAGAAGACGAAGGCGATCGAGAAGGCGACGAGGGGGACAAAGAGGGAGAGGACGGTAAAGCCGGCCGAGAACTGGATGTACCACGACTGGTCGGGCGAGGGCTGGAGGCGGAGGCCGAGCATCGACACCTGCAGACGTCGAGGAGAGCGGGCAAGGTCAGTCGGCGGGAAAGGATGATCGAGGAGCGATCGACGGGTGGGTGTCGCTCGAGAAGGCGGGGAGAGGCTGGCTCGGAGTGACTGCTCATTCCTCGTTCGAGCGAGCCAAGCCCAGGTCGAGCTCGCCCTATTCGGAACGGAGCCTTCGAGGGCTCGGTAGCCTGCCCCACCATGCTGCCTAGCGGCCGGGGGACGTACGAAGTGCATCGACCAAACGGCGACGACGGTGAACGCGCCCGCGCTCAGGACGAGCAGCAGGCCGTTGGCGAACCCCCGGTTGGACGTCCTCCGGCCGAGAATGAGGAGCGTCGCGTAGCTCCCGAGGACCGAGACGAGGATCGAGGCGACCGTCACGCCCGGGTTGGCCGTCCAGGGCATCCAGCGCGACGTCCAGTAAGCCGAGAGGGCCTCGTTGTCTATCGTCGTCGTCACGCCGGTTGCGGACGAAAGAGAGCGAGGTTTCGGTTGTTGACAGGGGCGAGAGACGGAGCAGGGGCGAGCCGATCGCAGGGGGTGGCTTGGCTGTCAGCTGCTGTCGCCTGAAATCGGGGCACGAGCAAGCGGCCTGCAAGGACGCACCATTGTAGATCGAGACCGGCACGCCCGACATGGCGACTTAGGGTAGGTGGAGGATGAACGGGTGAAGGGATGGGGCCCGGAAGCTGGCTGGGTGCCGGGGTGGGCGAGGGAGGCGTTGCCGTTCCCTCCGAGAAGCAGGCGGGCGGGCTCGGGGGGGACGAGTGTCTTAGCGCGCGCGAGCGAGGGCCGAGGAGGCAGAGAGGCGACGGCGCCGGACGAGGGCGTGGGCCGGACGACTGCGAGCAGGGCAGGCGTGTCGAGCGAGGGATAGCCGATCGGGTGACTTCCGACACGAGGAGGAGAGACTATTGCGAGAGGGGAGGGAGGAGGTAGCGTAGCTGAGGAGAAGCGGTGAGCCAGCAGGTCGGTCGGACGCCGTCGTCTCGCTGGGCTGGCTGGCCTGGCTGGGCGGCCGGCCGTTTGCTGAGAGGCAAGGGCCCAGGCCCTGGGGCGCTTGGGCTGTGACCATTTGTTCTCTCCGCAGCAAGACGACGACGACAGCCGAGTTTGCCCTAGCCTCTCCCTGAAGCAGAGCAAGGAGGCGAGCAAAGACAGCAAGGACAGCTCGATGCTCCGACTCGCCATCTCTGCTGCTGCAGATGCTCGAATGGCCAGCGACAGGGAGCGGAGCGGGCGAGGGGTCCGCTGGGACCGGCTGCGAGGTCTCGCGAGAAGGACGCCGGCCGGCTGCGCGATCGAGGCTTCAGAACGGGCGCCCGCCTCCTTAGGCGAAAGCTCGACGACGGAAGCTCGACGACGACGACGACGACTCGATCTCTCCGGCGACTAGCCTTGCGAAACGAGGCAGACAAGAAGCGTCGGACCAAGGGGCGTCGATGCTAAAGTGCTCAAGCAACTTGTCCCTCACTCCTGCTAGTCGGGCGGACGAGCTGCCGGCTTCCGGACGGACTGACGGGCGAGCTCCCCGCACCCCACGGGTCTCAGCGCGGGCCTGCCCGACGACCGACCTCGCCGCCCGCCCGCTCTCGTCCCCTTGCCTCACCAGCCGCCGCCTCCGCCGCCGCCGACGCTGCCTGACCAGGCCCAGTGCTACGGGCCGCTGGTCCAGATGCCCGTTTCCGCTCCCGGGCAAGCTCGCCCATGCAGGGGAGGGGGTCGTCCTGGCCAGAGAGCGACTGACCGACTGACTCTGGCGCTCACCCCACCTCACCTTGCGCTCCTTTCCGCCTCGGTCACTCCCACTCCTGGCCGGCATCCTGCGCCCCGATTCAGGCCTGTAGATACGAGAGGCACCCAGCGCTCTCTCTCTCCGGCTCTCTGCTCCGAACTCAGCTCGCAGAGCTAGACCACGCTCGCTCGCCTCCCTTCGAGGCCACCCCCCGGTCGTTGGACCAGGCCAGCCAGATCGTCTACCAAGCGCGCACACACAGTCGGGCATCATGCAAGCCTCTTCGGCCTTTTCGCCCTCAAGCCCTCATCGCCACCCCCAGCAAAAGCAGCAGCAGCAGTGCGAGCCGCCAACACCCAGGTCGCCGACGCTGCCTGCCGCAGCGGCTGCAGCGAAGCGAGCCAGACACGAACGTCCGACAACCGATGGGGACGGCATCGTCCGGACCTCGCCCTCGTTCGGCCTCGCCTCGTCGTCATCGTCTTCATCCTCCTCGCTCGGACCGCACTCGCTCACCACCGCCTCCAGCGCGTCCAGCTCCAAAAGCGCCGCCTTCCACCTTCGCTCGCCCGATGCCGCGCAGACCTTTGACCTCCTCGCGCGCGAAGCGGCCGCCTCCGCGTCATCACGGGCCGGCCGGCGGCGGGCACTCAGCTGGCGGGTCGTCGGCTGGCTGACAGGGGCCGTCTTGGAGGGCTGGCTGGGGTTCTGTACCGTTCGCTACCTCGTCGCTCTGATCCGTACGTCGCGACAGCCCCCCGCGCTCGTACGTTCTCCTCTCCAAGGATCTGCTCGCTGACTCACTCCGCCCGCACCCTTTGGCTTCCATCGTCGACCGCTAGTCCTCGAGCCCTCGGTCCTCCGGACGCTCAACCTCACCTTCTTCGTCACCTCGCTCCTCGCTTTCCTCCTCCTCCCCCTCTCCTTCCTCATCCTCCTGCTCCCCTCGTCGGCAACCCAGACTCGGCGCGCAACCACCCAGCCGCCGCCGCCAACGATCAGCCTCTCCAAGCTCCCGACAAGCACAAGCGCGAGCCGCCTCTTCGCCTACCTGGCCTTCACCGCCTCCCTCCTCCTCGCCCTCCTCACCGCCGCGTCTCAGCTGGCCATCTTTTGCGCCTGGCAGTCGACCCCGGCCCCTGTCGGCTTTGCAGACCGCTGCGGATGGGACATGGACGCCTGCTGGGGGCGGGGCGGGACGGTTTGCGAGGGCTGGCAGTGGGGAGGCTGGATCGGCGTGCTCTGCGCCAGGCTCGTCGGGAGCGCTATCCTCTTCGTGCGTAGGCAAATGCCCAGTTCTCTGCCGAAATCGCGCCCAACGAGTGTCGCTGACCACGTGCGTCTACTCTCACATTCCTCTGCTGCGAGTGCAGTCCCTCATCGCACTCTCCCACATCCAAGCCACGCGGTCTTCGACCGCCGCCTTTGCCGCCGCCGCCTCCATCCAATCCGCCCGCCCTCTTCCGCCACCGCACCCCGGCTTGATCTCAGCACCCGCACCCTGTAAGGTCAAGCACGAATACTCGACTACAGTCCGCTCGGTGCCGTCGTCGACCCTCGCCCTCGCAGCAGCGGCAGCGGCGTTCGTCCCGCCTACGCACAAACCGAGATCGCCGCCTGTCGAGGATACGGCCGGCTTTCTCAGCCCGTCTTGGACCGCTAGCAACGGCGACAGCGCCACCGGCCCCGTCCAGTCGGCACGGCATCAGTGGCAAGACGAGCTTGATCTCGGCGAGAAGGAAACGCTCCCAGACGCGACGGCCGTCACGTCCGAAAAGGCCCAAGTGGCCAAAGAGCTCGCAGCGCACAAAGCGCTCGAGCGAGCGAGGGCGCTCGCCAACCTCAACAGCAGCCCGCGCGTCGTCGTGGCTGTTAGGACCTCTGAACCCGCTCGCCGCACGGCCGGCGCCGGCGGGGCGCGCTATCTCCGGTCGACCCTGCCTGCCAGCGAGTCCATCAAGCAGCACCAGCAACGGCCGCAGTCGTCCTCGTCGTCCTCGTCGTCCTCAGAGGCCGGCCACGCCGCCAGCAACTCTCGCTTACCGCCTGCAACTACGGCGATCGGTCTCGGCCTCTCTGCCCACTCTCCAGACCCAGCTCCAGCCCCAGCCCCGCCCCCGTCAGACTCCTACGTCCGCTCCGCCTACTCCGCCTCGGTCTCCTCCTCGTCAGCCGACGGCGTCGGCCCATCCTCGTCTGCCAGCCCCGTCAAGTCAGAGCGCGAGTCGCGACGCCGCTGGTCAGCGACCGACGTCATGAAGCGCAAGGCCGTGCCGACGTTCTTGACGCTCGACCTAGAGGAGGCCGCCGCTGCGGACGCACTCGATCGAGAGGCGGCCGCTGGCGATGAGCGCTCGTCAACGCCGAGGAGGCCTTCGTCTGCCTCGGCGACGTATGCGCTCGGCTCGGCCCTCCTTTCAATGGCAGCGCCAGGCGAAAGGACGACCCCGGCCCCGGCGGCCTTCTCGACCCCGCCCCCAGCGGCGGCGCCAGCCAAGCGCATGTCGCGACCCAAGTCGCTCTCACCGCCCTCCTGGTCCAACGTCTCTTCCAGCCGATCCGACTCGAGCTGCGAACCGATCGACGACCTCCTCGAGTCGGCCGATCACATCCCCTCGGCTCCTCCCTCTCGGCCCATCTTCGTCTCACCCGCTCCGCGGCCGGGGTACGCAAGCACGCCTCCGTCGAAGCTCGTCAACAGCCGGCTGAGCACGCTCTGGTCGGGCAGCAGCGAAGGCGGCAGCTCGAGGCTGAGCGACCGGAGGCCGAGCGACTTTTCGGCGACGGCGAGCGGCGCAGACGGGGGCGAGCATCGCCGGTCGAGTCTATGGTCGTCGACCGGCGGCGGCGGCGGCGGTAGCGTGCAGGAGTGAGGCATGCGACCGAGCGCCCTTCCTCCCCTGACTGGTCTTGCGTCTCTCTCGATGTTGAACATGATTGTAGATCACGCTCGGCTCGTCCCGGCTCGCAAGTGTAGGGTGGGCGGCAAGCAGAGTGGCGCATGCTGGCCCGTGGGTGATTAGTGCGGAGAGCGCGGTGCCTCACTGTGGCCGTACCGCCCAGAGTGCCCGTGGTCTTCCGTTGTACCTCGATCCATCGCTTTCAGAATCATGCAACAGTCCACGTCGGCGCTGGTTCAGCCTATTGGTTACGGCAGGACAGAGGCAGTGGTGGGCGAGGGCGAGGGTGAGGCCGCGTCCGGACGACAGGCTAGCTAGGAGCTCGTCGAGACGGCAGCTGCGCGCCGCCTCGACCACCAGCAGCACGGGACGGGCTGGCCCGACGCCCGCTGCTGCCGTCGACGCCCTCGAACCTCGACCATCTCTCGCATCGCGAGTCCAACACCTCCTAAACGACCTCGGATGTCCTCCTCTTCCTCCTCCTCCCCGACGCCGCTCGCGACGGCGACCGCCTTCCGCGGCCTAACGTGGTCGGGCTCGGTCCCGCTCCAGATCTCGCTCGCAGCCGACGCGCCGGCCGGCGCCGGCGAGAGCTACTTCGTCCGTCCCCTTGCCTGCCAATTAGGCAACGCCAGGCGTCGACGGAGCGCTGACCAGCTCGGACGGGGCTCCCAACAGATCCAGGCGCCGCGGAACGCTTACCTGTCGCAGTACCTGCAAGAGGTGCGCGAGGGCCTCGTCGAACTCGCCCTCTCGGAGGAGCAGTTGGCCGCAAGTCGGCCTAGCGACTGGTGGTTCGAGGACAGCTCGGGCGGCGGCCGAGCCAGGTGGTGCGTGTCTGGCAGTCCGCTCTGCAGGAAAGACGGGTATCCTGACGCCGGACGTCCGTCGCTCGTGGCAGGCACTGGCCGATAGGCCTCATCTACGACCACTCGAGCGTCAACAACCCCAGCCTCTCGACCTCGCTGCCGCCGACCAACCCGTTCGTCCTCCAGCCGGCATCCCCTCTCTCGGGTTCGCTCAACGTCACAAGCGTCAAAGCTGATCAACCCCCCGTGGTGACGCGTTCGACGACAGCCCACCGCTCCAGCTCGTCCTCCATCTGCTGCCGCAAGATCGGCCGACGCTCGGCCTCGCGACGGCCAACTCGCTCGAGGCCTGCCGGATCGCCTACATGAGCGCGCTCAAGGAGGGCGACTTCGTGCGCTGGGGCAATACGAAGCGCGTCAACGGCCTCAAGCGGACCGACCAGGACGCCCTCTGGACGAGCCTTCTCACCAGTGCGTGCCGGGGCGCGGCGACCCCTTGCGGAACTGCGTACGTTTTTGTGGCAGCTGACGCTGCTCACGGCCCGCAGACGACTTTGAGGCGCACCATCGCGTCCTCTCCAAGATCCTGCCGCTGCCGGACCTGCCGCCACCCTCGCCAGCGGAGACCTCTAGCTTTGCCGCCGGCTCACGATCGCCGAGCGTCGAGCCGGGCCAGCAGGGCCACTCGAGCATCGGCGTGTCGAGCGGCAAGCCCGACTCGGCCTACGCCGTGCGCTCGGTGCCGATGAAGGTCATCCTGCCCGAGGGCGCGGGCACCGTCCAGGAGGTCGTGCCGCCGCTCTCGCCGACAGGTGCGTCGCCCTGTTCGTTGCTCGCCGTGCCGAGAGCTGACGATCGCGTTGCTCTCCACACAGGCCGGCCGACGACGCTGCTCGCGACACTGCAGCTGCACCTGCCGCGACTCTTCCTGGCAGGCCAGGACTACTCGCTCGCCTTCCCGCTCGTCCAGGGCGTCGTGCCTCCGCCAGAAACAGAGGTCGCCTGGCTCGGGGCTTGCTTCGCCGGTGCTGACGGCTGGGTCGGGGTCTGCGTCTGCCTGAGATGACAAGCCATGCGCCATTCGACGTCGCGACCATGCTCGCATGGCCAGGAGGGACGCACGCCGACGACCTCGAGGGGGAGCGGGGAGGGCGGCTGGGCGCCAACATCGGCTGCTGTAAGCGCTATCGTTGGCTGGTGTTGTGCGCGCTGACCGCGGCAGCAGACAGCGCACAGATTCATCTACGGGATCCCATGTGTGCTCAATCGTCAGCTGTTCGCCCACATCGACTGCCGAGTTCTGCTTGCCAAGCGCACGTTCCACCGAGCTCGCTGGCTCGGATAAGGTGGCAGCAAGCACGTCAGAGGCTAGTGACGCAGCTGCCCGACAGATCAGCCGTGCATCGAGCATAGTCAGGCTGCCGAACCTGTGGATCCCAGGCGATACAGGCCGGGTTACTTGGTGCAGGGAGAGCGTTGCCTTGCTCCGGATGGGGGCAAGGTGACGGGGAGACGCCGCTTGCTGGCCGGGCGTTGACGGGTCGAGATTAGTGAGTTGCCTGAGCTGCCTGAGTTGCCTGAACGGGGACGCTTGGTGGCGGCGGGCGTCTCGCCCCGCGCTCTCATACCTCCCGCGCGCGCACTCATGCCCAGCACACTCAACCCTCTGCCCGCGCGCTTTCATACCTCTGCCCTGCCGAGCCTCTACACTCGCCGCCAGCGTGCCCAGAAGAAAAAGGGTATATAATCGTCAGTTTTCGCGTTGCTCCCATCAAATCGTCTCTTGTCGATCGCTGGCTTAGCCAAGTGGTTACGGCGGTTGATTCGAATTACCCCCTCGATCATCACCTCCTCTTGTAGGGCGCAGGTTCGAATCCTGCAGCCAGCTGCTTCTTTTTGCCGTGACACTCTCTTGATCTTTAGTCCTTTTTATCTGTGCCTGGCTGAAACTAGCGGCTTCCAAGCGGAGCTCTCAACTGGCTGAGGTTGTCGTGGTTGCCGCCGCTGAGCAGCAAGTAGGGGCATAGGCCACCTCTCGTCTTTCTAGTGACTTTCCAAGCCGAAGCGCACCTCGACAGACCGGCCTCTTGGTCTCTCGGACGACCGGCGACCCGAACTGAGCCGTTCTCGTATGCAAGACGTGATCTCGCACCCGTCGTCAGACCGCGCCCCACCGCCTTCAAACCACCAGCGACCACCCCTCGTGCAGCTCGAATCGGATCGTTCATGTCCATCCTCTCCGACGGGCGCCTATGCTGACCGGGCCGAGTACTTGTGCACGCACTCGAGGTACCAACGCATGTCGTCCGGGCTGACGCCGGGCGTGATGCCGTGGCCGAGGTTGGCGATCCAGCCCTTGGGGCCCTTTCCCTCGCGGCCGGCGAGGAAGCCGGCGCACACGCGCTTGACCTCGGCCTCGATGCCGTCCCGGCCGCCGTAGAGGCAGACGGGGTCGGCGTTGCCCTGAAGGGCGACGTTGCCGCCCTTGGTCGCGGCGAGGGCCTCCTCCGGTGTCGTGCACCAGTCGACGGCGAGGACGTCAAACGCGCCCGACTCGGCGCAGAGGGCGAGCGACGAGGCGGCGCCCTTGGCAAAGAGAATGATCGGCGGCGGCGTCAGGCCGAGCGCGGTGAGCTTCTCGCGGTAGATCTTCGAGATCTTGACGAGCGGAGGGAAGGCAAACGTCTTGAAGTGGTAGGGCGTGAGCTCGCCGGCCCACGAGTCGAAAATCTGGACGATCTGGAGGGGTCGCAGCGGACAAGAGTGCGGGCGTCAGTCGAGGCCCTACCCGAGGACAACCGAATCGAGGCCCGATAGACGCACCTGAGCGCCAGCCTTGACCTGGCCGACGAGGAAGTCGGCGCAGACGACGGCGGTCCGGTCGAGGAGCTCGTGCGAGGCTTCGGGGTACTTGTGCAGCCAGGTCTTGCTTTCTTGCCACGTCTTGGTCCCGCCGCCCTCGACCATGTAGGCCATGAGCGTCCAGGGCGCGCCGCAGAAGCCGATGAGCGGGACCTCGCCCTTGAGGCCGTGCCGCGTCTTGGTGAGCGCCTCGTAGACGTAGCCGAGCGTCGCGTCCGTGTCGACGTCCTTGGCGAGCCGGGCCATGTCGGCCGGCTCCCGGATCGGCGCCGGCAGGAAGGGCCCGGGCTTCATCTCGACGGTCAGGCCGAGCGCCTGCGGGATGACGAGGCTGCGGCGGGAGAACAAAGGAGAGGTCAGCCTGGCGCTCGAGAGGCAAGCCAGTGCGGCCCGACGGCCGACACACATGTCGGAGCTGGGAGGAGAGCGAGGGAAGGTGATGGGTGACGAGCAGACCAACGAGACAAAAGACGGTCAGCAGCAGCGTTCTGCAGGTAGCTGCACCGCAGCAGATCAGGCGGGTGCGCACAAGATGATGGCCGCGTCGAGCAGGCCAGAGTAGCGACGGATCGGCTGGAGCGTGATCTCGGAGGCGATCTCGGGCGTCTGACAGCACTCGAAGAACGAGTGCTCCTTGCGGACGGCCATGAACTCTGCGTGAGGCAAACAGCAACGGCAGTGGGACGGTGACAGGGGACGTGATGCGAGGCGAAGCGAAGCGGAGGAGGAGAGGGAGCAAGTGGGCGGTCAGCGCGCCTGCCGGTGATCGGATGGTCGGCGAGCGAGCTCTGGAGCGACGTACCAGGCAGGTAGCGGCCGGCCTGACGCATGACCCATGCCGGAGCGCGCTCCGTCTCCTCGCCTGCAGAAGCGACGGTCGGTCCAGAGCGTCAGTCAGTTGCCTCGTCCGGCGTGGCACTTTAGCCCGAGGGAGCTGCTCATCGGAGGCACGCGCGGCGCTGGCCTTCGGCCGGCTGTCGGTCGCACGCACCCTTGGCCGCTCTCAGGAGCAGGTCGTTCTTGAGCTCCGGAAAGCCCGTCTGGATCTCGTACGCGGCCATCGTTGCTAAGGCGAGGAAAGGAGAAGGTGGGTGGTGGGGTTCTGGCGACGACGGCAGGGGCCGTCACGTCTGGCTCGGCCTCGCCCGGCGCTCGTTTTGCGCGCGGGCCCAGCTGGGACTGCTGCTGACCGAGGGGGACGTCGCCTGATCGCCATTCTTTCTCGATCACTCGCGACGGTCGAACAGAGGGCTGGCTGCCTGCTGCTGGTCGGGATCGCTTTCAAACGTCTTGCAACATGCCCTACGTGCAAGCAGGGCGAGAGGGGTCTGCAGGGATATGACGGCACGGAGGGGCTTTGCCCGCCTGCGCGCCGCACCCCTGATAACCCTAGCCCCTCGCGAAGCGGCGGCGGCGGCGGCGGATGAGCGGCAGCAGGCCGACCGAGCTCCGAACGACGACCGCCGACCGACCTTTCCTCTCCACCACTTTCACCGCCGTCGCCCTCCTCTCAGCCCCCTTCCCTCGCCACGATGCCTCCCGGACCCGCGATGCAGATGCCCGCCGGCGCGGCGCCGCCTTCGACCTTTGACAAGAGTGCGTCTCGCTCGCACGTAAGGGTCCGCCGGGCCCTCACTCGCTCGCCTCCCTCGGACCCAGCAGCTGGCGCTGACCCTCCGCATGGTGGCCGGCCTACCTCGAAATCCCGCAGTCAAGATGGGCGCGACGATGGGTGTGAGTCGACTCTCGCCAAGCAAGCCGGCCTCTCGCTGCCTCCGGCCGAGCTTCAACCGCCGCCTGGCGTGGCCCGAGCTGACCCCCTTGCCTCCCGCCGGCTTGCTTGCCCCTTTGCACCCGTCTCTCTCTTGCGGCCCGCCTTGCAGACCGTCGTCGGCCTGACGATGGGCTTCATTTTCGGCGGATTCACCGTCCTCTCGTGCGTTCGACTGCCGTGGAAGCGCTCCTTCGCTGTTGCTGATTTCTCCGGTATCGACGACCCACCACCGTCAGGGGCAACGTCGGACCCAAGGGCCCGCTGGCCACGATCTCCAAGTACATGCTCTCCTCGGGCGGCACGTTCGGCTTCTTCATGTGCGTCGCCTCGGTTCTGCGTCGGGTGTTGCATGCCCTGAAGATCTCATCCTGACCGACCGCTTTGTGCAATCCTTCTAGGGGCGTCGGCTCGGTCGTCCGCGGCGACGGCGCGACGACCTCGATCAGCCAGGCCTTCCGCGAGGACCGGCTTCTGCGCATGCGGATCGCGAGCGCGCGGGAGGGCCGCCAGTGGCAGATGGACCAGCGCCGGAGTTAGACCCGTCACCTCTCGTGATTCGAACAGCTGGAGAGCCGAGGTCGAGCGACAAAGTCTCGGAACCTAGTGCCGCACGCCGGACGCTCGGTCAATCAGGGTCACATTCCCCCCGTCGCTTTTGTTCTTCACATGTGGGGAGGTGGACGGGAGAGTCGAAGGTCGCTCTTCGACAGAGGGAGCGCCCCCCTTCGTGCCCCTTCGTGTATCAGTATGACCCGGCCCCCAGCCTCCGCACCTCTCCTTTTCTCGTGGCCGCCACACCGCGCTAAGACACAACAGACATGATCCAATCGACCCCCACTGCACACTACTCAGTTGTGCCAGGGCAAGCCCCCAGTCACTACCGGTGTCGGCGCCGCTGGTGTCGAGAGAGGCTCGCCGGGCGTCGCCCTCGGTGACGGCAGGCCCGATTCGAGCCGGCTCATCTTGGCGACCGAGGCCTCGCCCTCGGCCTCTCCGCCAGCGTCGTCCTCTCCGTCCTCGCCCTCGTCCTCGTCGTCGTCCTCCGGGTCCTCGGCCGCCATCTCGGCAGCGACCTCGCGCGAGAGCGCCTCGTCGGCCGCCGTGCTGCTCGGGCCGTCACCGTTGGTCGCCGCCTTGGCCGCCCGCCGGAGCTTCTTGAGGACGCGGTGGGCGAACTCCTTCGTAAACTTCTTGATTTTGGCCGCCTTCTCCTCGGTCAGCGGCGGCACTTGCGAGACGGTGATGAACGAGGCCGACTTCTTCTCCTTGGCGACGATGAGCTGGGCACACTGTAGACGGCAGCAAAGGGGGGTGTCAGTCTAGGGCTCATGCAGCCGACCCAGGCGTCGCCACGCACCTGCTTGGCGTACTCCTTGAACTTCTCGTGCTCCATCTGGTCCTTGTACTTGGACATGGACCGGACGACAACCTCGCCGACGAGACCGAGTAGCCGCTTCTCCTTGTGCGCCTCGTTGCCCTTGGGCTCGAGCTTGCCCACCGGCGGCACCCGCTTGCGCTTCTTTTCGCGCCCCTTGCCCTTCTCTATCCGGAGCGCCTCGATCCGCGCGCGCTCCTCGGCCAGCCGGGTCGCCTCGAGCTCGGCCTTCTCGGCCGCCTTGCGCTCGCTCTCGGCCTGGGCGGCGGCCGCCTCGGCCAGCAGCGAGCTGATGTCCTTCTTGGGGACGACCGGCGCCGGTGGCGGCGGTGGCGGTGGCGGCACGTAGTGGTAGCTCGTGAGGGGTTCTGGCGGCGGAGGTCGTTTGAGCGCGAGTCGAGCAGCTTGTTCGCGGAAAAAGTCCTCGCTGCCTGCCGATCCTGGCTGGACGCCGATCTGGAAGAGCTCTTCCTTCGGCCGCTCGACGGTTTTCGTGTCGTACAGGCTGAGATAGTCGATCCGGTTGGCCGGCTTGGTGTCCGCGTCTCCTGGCTCGCGCTTTGAGATGCGGAACATGCGCTCAGGTTTGGGCAGGGCCGCCCAGACAGTCAGAAGCTGTGAGGATCGTGCGAGCGAGCATCAGCGTGGGTCCCCATCGACAGTCCATCGTACGGCCGCGCACCTTCTTGCCGAGCGTCTGAACCTCCTCATCTGCGGCTTGGTGCAGCATCGTCTCGGCAACAAGGTCCTCGGCGTGCGCCGCCTCGACCTTGGCGCGATTGAGGAGCGGCCAGAGCGCCATCGCCTCGAAGACCTGGACGCGACGGACGGGTGCAGGATCAGTCTCGGCAGGTCGGGACGAGGTAACAGCAAGTCGCGCTTTACGGACGGTTTTGATGACGTCGGCGTCGTCCTTGAACTCCTTGAGAACGGGCGCCATCATACCGAAGCCGTGCAGGACGAGCAGGCGGCGCTGGACGTCCGCATCGCTGGTCGCCTGCCGGGCGGGTCGGCGCAGGGCGGAGCGGAGCAGTCAGCGAGGGTCTCGGCGCGATTCGCACTCAGAGCGAGTCGGAGCGCACCTTCATGCGCTGGAGGAGCATGCACAGCACGGCACGGTTGGATGTCGCCTGCCGGACAGCGGCGACCACCTTGGGCGCGTCGCCGAGGACAATGGGGTAGATCGTCGGCTAGAGGGGCGGTTTGACGGCGGCGGAACGGTCAGCCTCGTCCGGGGAAGCGTCGACCCAGCTGAGCTACGGCACGGCATGCTGACCGTGTAGTCCTCGCCGAGCTTGAGCGCCTTCTTGCGCTTGTTGCCCTTGAGGCCTTTGGCCTCGACCTCGGCCGTGATGCCGAGCGCTGGAAGGTGAGGGCGGCGACAAAGTCAGTCACCCGTCCGGCGTCAAGGCCGAGTGCAGGGAGAGCGCCGCCACCGACCGTCGAGGAAGAGGTCGTCCATGCCGCCGACGTCCGTCTGCGTCTTGCCGCCGATCGAGCCGACGCAATTTGGCTCGTCGCAGTAGCAAGGCTGGGCCTCGTGCCTGACGGAGCGGATGCGTGTGTGTCAGCGTTACGCCGGCGCCCCCCCGCCCGAGAGGCGCAGGCTTCCGACGCACCCGTAGCGGTCGACGTTGTAGTTGAAGGTGAGCTCCTCGCCCTCGGCGACGTCGCGCTTGGCAAAGATGCCCATCCGCATGCGCTTGCCGACGACCCACTTTGCGACGTAACAGTTGGGGTTGCAGCTGTGGTTGGCGAACCGGCCGATGCCGCCCTTGCGGGTGGCGTCGATGTACTGCGACGGGTTGCTTCCGAGTCAGTCGCCGCTGATCGAACGCCCCTGTAGCTAGCGCGGAGCAAGGGTGAGCGACTCACCTCGTCCTTCTGGAGCTCCATGAAGTAAAAGTGTCGGATGCCCTCCTCGGCGTACTTCTGCATGCGGTCGAGGAAGGCCTTTTTCTCGACGACCTCGCCGACGTACTCGTAGATGAACTGGTCGCTACGTGAAGGGAGCGCGGCGCCGAGGGGGGGGGTTGCTGCGTCAGCGGGCTGGGCTCTCTACCGCGCAGGCGGCGGCGGTGGGCATGTGCAGCTCGCTCGGAGCGACACATCAAGATGAGGCGCCAGGAGGAGATCTCAAGAGGACGCACGCTGCCAGGGGCGACTCGGCGCGGAGACCGTAGCCCTTGCGGGCCGTCTTGATGACTGCGATGTTGGCGTAGTCACGGGCAGTGAAGCTGCAAAGCGGTCGGCCGAGGAATCGACGGCCCGTCAGCGACCGCGAAGGCGCTGCACAACCACAGAAGCGCGACAGTCGCTCATGGATCGCTCGCCGCTGCCAGGCCCGAGCTCAGGTGGGTGAAGGGCGGGTGGGCCTGAGCTGCCGGCAGCAGAGGCGCGCGGCGCGGGCCGTCCGTCTGACGCGCGCGCAGGGAAGACCGGGACGCACCGCTGATTCAGGCAGTGCTTGCCGCACCGACACTCCTCTGGCAGACACTCAACCTGGGTGAGCCGGTTGATGCAGCCCTCGCCGCATGCATAGTCCCTCGGATCGGACCCTAGGGCAGCGCACCTCAGGAGGTCAGCCTCGCGCACGCATGCGTATGGCGGCCGCCCGTGCAAGACGGCGTGCCAGCGGCACACGACGAGCTCTCCAAGAAGGTTATGGGGACGGACCGTGCTCGTACGTGCAGTCGCAGATCATCGACTCGGTCTCCTGCCAGCTGAGGCCGAGCGTCTTTGGCGTGTGGATCGACTTGACGAGCGTCGTGAACTCGCGCGCCGCCTCGGCGGTGGCGACGGGGCAGTCCTTGGCAGTCTGTGAGGCCGTGTTAGGCTTGAAGACGGCCGGGGGCGGCGTCGTCACCGACTCCTGTGGCGGCGCTGTCGACGATGGCGCGATGGCCGGAGGCTCAGACATCTCGGGAGGACAGCAAGGGATGGCGCGCCGGTGATGATGCCTCGCTCTCGTTCGGCCCGGAGAGGAGGACGCGAGCTGTCGTGTCGCGCCGGCGGAGGCGGCGGCGGCTGAGCGAGGATCACAAGCGAGCGTCAGCCGTCCGAGGCAACTGCAGACGAATCAGCTCACAGGCCGAGTAGGCGTACCTGAGAAGCTGCAGGGACCCTATGTCAACTCTCGGGCTCCTTGTGTGCTGCTGCTACTGCTGCTGCTGCTGCCGTCAATGAGTGCGGTCGTCGTCGTCGGACAGTCTCCCTCCCTCGCGCTCGGACGACGCGCGCCCGCCGCCGCCGTGGCTAGGCGAAATTCTAGGAGCCGGCCGAGAGCTGCCCCTCAGCCCTCTCCTCCTCCCCCTTCCTCCCCCCAGCTCTCGCCATGCCTCCCTCGGACCAGGCCGGGTCGTCCTCGCAGCAGCAGCGGTCGTCGTCGAAGCGCAAGCTGGCGGTCGCCGTGGCCGACCCGACGGAGGCCGGACCCGTGCTCGGTGAGCTCCTCTCCTCCGCTCGGCCTGCTGCCGCGCTCCTCCGCCTCCGTCTCTCGAGAACGACTACCCCTTGAGCTCGGAAGCCGGGCCGTTGAGAAGCTCATTTACCAGCCGGCTGACCAAGCCGTCCCTTCCAGCTCACTTCCCGTCGTTTGCGCCGCCTTCGGAGACGCCCTTCTCGCTCTACCGTGCCAAGTCGGCCAAGGCCTCGGTCGCGCTTGAGGACCAGGCGACGCTGCTCGCCGGCGAGACGAAGGGCGTCGAGTTCTTCAGCCAGAACCGCGATGAGCTCGTCGGCGGCGAGGAAGAGAAGGGCGGCTACGCATGCAAGTCAGTCGGCTCGTCTCGCTTAGCTCGGCTGAGCAGTCGTCCGACCCTCTTGGCTGACCCGTCCGACCTCGACCCCTTGGCTGCGCTGCGCCGCCCGCTCCCGCCGTCGCCCTGCCCGCTCGACTTGCGCAGATACGTCCTCGCCCTGCATGACCCTTCAACCTCGACCGTGACGCTCGTGCCGGCGCCGACGTACCTGATGGCGCACACGGTCAAGCGGCTGAAGCGGGCGCCGACGGCTCCGCTCATCCCGGCCCAGACGACCAACATGGAGGCCCGCAACAAGCTCGGCGAGGCGTTCGGCACGCGCAAGGCCAAGACGCAGATCAAGACGGCCGAACGCAACAAGGTCGACGTCGAGGGCATGGAGGGCGTGCGGGAGCTGATGCAGGAGGGTATCGAGAGCGGCGGCGCTGTCCTGCCGACAAAGGGTCTGTCTCTCGTCTCACTCCCCTCGCCTCTCGCCGCTGACCTATCCTCCTTGCCGCTTGGTCGTCCGCTAGAGGAGATCAAGACGCTGAACGACTCGTCACGACCGATCCCGCCGCCAAACATGCTGGCTGCGACCCCGGCCGAGGCCTACTCGCTCGACGACATCATCTCACCCGCGGCGGCGACCTCGCTCAAGTTCTACGTCAAGGAGCTCATCGAGGCCGAGACGGACGAGGAGCGCATCGGCATGCTCGCCTACCGACACTCTAACTGGGTCAACAAGCGACTGAACGAGCTCTGCGCGCGCGACAAGCCCAACAAGGAGAAGATGTGCGTCCCTGCGAGGCAGGCGCGCTTGCCGCTGCACTGATGAGCCGGCCCAGACTGACCTGGTGCGCCGTCTCGACGCTGCTCAGCCGCTGCCTCGTCTACATCGCCGTCATGCGCGGCCTGCTCAAGTCGAAGCCGGACGCGCTCGGCGACATTGGCGGCCTCATGAAAAAGTACAAGGGCCTGCCGCGGGCCGTCCTCCTCGACCTCAACGAGAAGTTCACCGAGACGACGCGTGGCGCGGGACAGTGCGTCGCCCTCCTTCGGTCTCGCGACGAGCGCGTTGCAGCGCTGACACCCTCCGTCTCTCTCTCTCTCTCTCTCGTGCGCTCCGTCCGCCAGGGCCAAGATTACGCCCAACATGAACCTCAAGATGCAGTCGTACATGTGTGTGCTCTCGCTCATGGTCGACAACTACCTTGTCGACGCCTCGGCCATGGCGACCGACATGAACGTCGCGACCTCAAAGTACGTCTCGCGCCACTGCCACCGTTTCCCGTCTCCATCGCGCTCAGGACTGTGACTGACCGCGATCACTTGTCGTCCCCCGCTCGCACCAGGGTCACCGCCCTCCTCCAGGGGCTCGGTTGCGTAATCGACGTCCCGTCAGCGGCCGAGCGGGAGGCGCTTGGCCTGACAGCGGCCGAGGCGCGCGGCGCAAAGCGGGCTGCGCTCAAGATGCCGCTCGTCTTCAAGGAGGCGAGCCGGGGGCCGGCCAAGAAGTAGGGCGGGGCGGCGGCGGCGACAGCATGCGTGCGTCCGACCGATTTGGCAGGCGATGCTGGAGAGCCAATGCGCATGCTTTCTTTTCTTCGACACACGTACCGGCCCCTGCTCCTCGGCTGCCGACAGGCTGACCACTCGAGTGCAGACTGGTTGACGACGACGACGATGACGAAGAGGGGCGTGCCCGGCGAAAGGGGCCGCGCCATGCGGCGCGGCGCAGCAGCAGCCCCTGAGAATGGAGGGCCGAGCTCATCCAGCTCGTCGTCGAGCTGCCCTCGACCATCACCCTCACCACCTCGCGCCCAAGTCCACACCAACAGCTCCTGCTGTCTCTCGGCGCTTGCACCTACCGCCGCCCTTACAAGCACAGCTCACGTGATCAGCAGCGCTCGGTCGCCCGCCCGACCGCCCCTTCACCCCCCTACTCGGCCGCCGGCGGCGCCTCGGCTCGCGCTCGCCTTTTCGACTGGCCGGCCTACCTACCTCGCCGGCTTTTGTTTGCTCAGGTACGGTGGGTTGTCTTCCCAGGGGTTTGTGGTCCCCAGCCGAGCTTGCTGATGGTCATGGCTCGTCAGCAGGCCTTTTGCCCGCCATCATGGCTGACCTCCAGGACGCCCCAGCACCAGCTGGCCCGGCCAGCGCCTCAGCAACGATCCTCGCCGTACCGGTCGTCGAGACTCTCACCGCCGGTCACCTCGTCGATGTTGAGATGGAAGGATCGAGTGACGACGACCAGCCCGCCGCTCCGGCCGTGGTGCCAGCCGGTCCCACCCTGCACCTCGACCCGCTCTTCTCTGCTGCCGAGAACGACGTCGTCCTCCTGTCGGCTGACGGCAAGCGACTCGGCTTCCGGCGCGTTCCTCGAGTCTGCCTCGGACGTCTTTGAGAGCGTCGGCCTCATCGCAGGTCAGGGCGCGGACTGCGCTGGCGGGAAGCTGCCGGTCATCCCTCTCGCTGAGGATGCCGAGACGCTCGCGACCTTGTTGCTCTACCTCCACCCGCGTGCGCCGGACCCAGAGATCAAGAGCTATGAGCACATGGAGCGGAGCGTCGACCTCCTTCGTTGCCAGCGATCGGCATCATCCTGACCGTCCCTCGGCCCTCCTGCTGCTCAGTCTCTGCGATGCGGCCGACAAGTACGACGTCGAAGGTGTCGCCCGCTCAGCCCTCAGTCAGCACGCCTCATTCCTCGTCGGCTCAGATGAGCCGAATCTCCTCATTCTCGCCCTGCTCCACCGGGTGCCCTCGGTGGTGACTGTCTTCCTGGATCACAACCAGCATGCTTGCGAGTGTGGCGAGCCTTGCATCTTCGAGGACATGCCGTGGCAGAGCATCCGCCTCCTTCCTCCTGCCATCTACTACCGACTCTTCCTCGAGCACCACGACGGCGAGTGCACCTGGCATGAAACGTCGAACGAGATCCGTACCGTACGTTCTCAGCTCCTCGCGTCAATCTGCCTAGCGCTTGTCGGCTCACGCGCCCCTGCAGGATCGCCGCTGGTTCGAGATCGCATCGGCCGAGGAGGCCATCAAGCAGTCAGAGGCGGCGCACATGAAGAAATGGTGAGCACTTCTTTTCACACGCCCGCTGCTCTTGATCTCGCTGACACGCCGAGTGATCCTGGCCAGGCTAAGCAAAGCGCCGTCGACCTTTGCCTCAAGGTTGATTGACGACCGGCTCGACGCAATCTTCTCCGACCCGACAACCGACCTCGCAGTCATGCCTTCGGACGATCAGGAGAGCTTCTACCCGTCCCTCAAAGCGCTGCTCGCAGCGCAGTCGGACACGCTCCGTGACATCATCTTTCCCTCGGACGAGCTCGTGCACGATGGCAGCCGCGTGTGGAGTGTCATCAACCTCGACATGGTCGATAGCGACCTCCACCTCGTGCTCCTGCTCACGCATCCACAGTCGAAGACTGATAAGCTCGAGCTCTTGAAGCTCAAGCGATTGGAGAGGTCCGTTTCGAGCTCGTCCGCTGTGGCCAGAGTTGTGCGACTGATCGTCTGGAGCCTTGGCACCTCTTCCTTTCCCCTCGAAGCTTCTGCTTCGCATGCGAGAGATATAGCCTCTGGGCGACCGTCCAGCGTGGACTCAGTCTTTACGGCGTCTACGCCATCGAGGAGCACCCGCCGACAGTCCTCGCCCTGGCGCTCCTGTACGGCGTGCCCGCTCTCGCCGCCGTCGCCCTGTCCGAGTTCGACAACCGCGTTCGGTGCGACACCCATCGAGAGAGCGCCTGTAACGACTACCAGCCTCCCTGGCAGGTACGCGACATCCCCTGGCGGCTATCCAAGCGGCTGCCGTATGCTGTGCTCGTCCGCCTTATCCAGTGCGAGACCGCAATGGGCCGAGGCGAGCGCTACCTCCGTTGGGCCGACGTCGCCAACGAGCTGCGACGGGTACGCGCGCCAGCGGCTCCAACGGCCCCCTGCCGACGGCTGACAACATCTCTGCTCTCCTTTCCTCTCAAATCAGGCCGGCACCAAGTGGATCGACGAGGCAGAGCTTTGGCTCGAGTCTGACGACCCGTTGAGCATGTCAGATTCAGAATCTGAGGACGAGTCAGGGTATGAGGACGAGTAGCGCGTGATAATATGCTGTCGACCCGTGCGATGTCGTTGCCGTCCTTCCTGCCGTTTTTAACGATATCACGATCACCTCTCATAGCAAGGTCTCGCTACCTGTGAGCGGGCTCGTCGTCCATTTCGACCGCGCACGGCGACGAGCTCAATTGACCATGTGACTTACATGCGTACGCGACGCCGGCGTCGCAGCCGCGCTGCGCGGACGAGGCAGCCACCGCGAGGGGCGGCCGCCTCGTCGACCCTCGTCTAGTCCCATCGACGCTTCTCGACCAATCTCCTCGCCGTCCCAGACATGCCCGAGCTCAAGCGTAAGCGCTCAGGCTGTATGTTCTGCTCGACGAAGGCTCTGTCGGGCTTGTGACTGACAAGTCGTGAGCTCGGGCCGGAACCTGCAGCTGCCAACGCGGCGACCGAGACGGAGCTGCTGGCCGAGCTCGACGAGCTGATGGCCGGCGGGACAGCGGTGAGCTCGAGTGATGTCTTCCTCTGAGTGGCTCCGGGGATAGGCGCTGAACATGGCCCTGCTACACGCCCCCTCCAGAAGAGCAGACTGCTCGCCCGCAGGGTCAGTCCGGTGGGCCGGCGGGCGAGTCGAGTGAGCTCGCCGAGAGCTGACGACCGACCGACTGCCTTGCTCCCCTGCCGCGGTCACCCAGGCCGAGCCGAAGCCGTTCCATCCAGTCTGCGAACACATCACGGCCGAGCAGTGCTCTGCGGCCTCTAGCGGTTCCGATACCTGTCGCAAGGTGCGCGCATCATACGAGGCCTCGTGCCGTTCGCGAGGCCCACACCTGACGTCGCCGAAACCTCCCCGGGCGCGCCGCCTGGCTCAGGTGCACATGCGGCCGCTCATCCGCCCCCACACCGACCCCGACCTCGGCCACTGCAGTTACCTCAACACGTGCTACGGAGAGGTGCGTCGTTCGCAAGCAAGACTGCCTCTTGCCCGGAGGGTGTTGATCCGGGCGCGACGACAGCCGTCCTACGCGCAGTCCCCGTCGCTCGGCGGGGGCGGCCCCGCCCCGAGATCGCAAAAGGACTGCAAGTATCTGCACTTTGAGGTCGCTCTCCCTGCCTCATCCGGGCCAACCTCAGCACTCGCCGAGCGCAAGACCAGCTTTCCTTCGCCGCTTCCACCGGCATCGAATGCTCGGCCGCCAAGCAACCCATTGCGGCCTCACAAGCCGTCGCTCAAGGACCTTGCGACGGGAGCGACCGAGAAGGAGCAGCAGTACGGGCCGAGCTGGCTGACGTGTGATGTCCGGTCGTTCGACCTCGAGGTGCTTGGCAAGTGAGTCTCGCGTCGGCTTCGCCCGTACGTCGCAGAGTCCGGCTGACCTGTTTGCCCCCCACGCGTCTCCAGGTTTGACATCATCATGGCCGACCCGCCCTGGGTTGGTCCTTCTTGCTATGGACCTTGAAAAGTTGCCACTCTCCGCTGACTCTACATTTGCGCCCGTCGATCCGCAGGACATCCACATGAACGTACGTCACCTCGTGACCCTCGCATCCCGCAAGCTGCTCGCGTTGATCAAGACAAAGCCTGCCGCCACAGCTTCCCTATGGCACGATGACGGATGTAGGCACCTGCGGTCGCACTCACCCTTGTCATGTCGCCCTCACTGACCCCGACGGTGCCGGCCGACTAGGACGAGATGCGCTCGCTGCCGATCCCGGCGATCCAGGAGGAGGGCCTGCTCTTCCTCTGGGTCACCGCGCGCGCGATGGAGCTTGGCCGCGATTTGCTCGCCTACTGGGGCTACCGGAGGGTCGACGAGATTGTCTGGTGCAAGACGAACCAGCTCGGCCGGTTGATCCGGACGGGCCGGACCGGTCACTGGCTCAAGTGCGTCGTCCCGCGGTCCCCCAAAGTCGTCGGCTGGCGCGCTGACACTTTCGACCCTGGTCTCGACAGCCACACTTGCGAGGTGAGCACCTCGAGCGATGGGCTGCGTTGGACGACGCTGATAGATACACCGTCTCTCTGCAGCACCTGCTCGGGCGTCTCCTCTAGCTTCTCCTGATGCTAGGACTTGCGCTAACAGCCGTCACGCCCCTCCTTCGTTCAGGTGGGACTGAAGTCGCCTGCCGATCCATCGACACCTACTCTGCCTAACACGACGTGGCCAGCCTGGCTCCAGCGTGGGCTCGACACAGACGTGCTCGTCTCGGAGGTGCGAGAGACGTCACGCAAGCCCGATGAAGGTTTGTCCGCGTCGCTCTCCTATTTCTTCGATCTCAAGGACGGCCCTGACACCAGCGCAACCCTGCTTGTTTGACAGTCTACGATCTCATCGAGCGCTGCTGCGCCGGCGGACGCAAGCTGGGTACGTGAGACGAGTCAGATGGGCCAGGGAGCAGAATTGACGAGACTGGCCGTGCTGGTGCTCCTCCCCCCCCCCCCTATCCAGAGATCTTTGGGCGTAAGCACAACACGCGACCGGGCTGGCTGACAATTGGGTGAGTTTCTCCGCTCCAAGGTGATGAGAGCTGGCGGGGAGGGCTGACCGTCGTTCCTTGCCTTCCAACCTCGCTTCAGCAACCAGAGTGAGCCTTCCGGAAGGGCTCTGCTCTATGTCACCGACTGGAACCAGGCTGACACGTCGATGTCTACCCGCATCAGTCGGCGGCGACTGTATCCACGAGCCAGAGCTGGCTCGTCGGTTCAAGGCGCGCTACCCCGACCGCAAGAACCTCGCCGAGGCGACCTAGCCAGCTCGAGGAGCGAGGTATGGGCGAGGACGACGATGATGACGACGATCTTGATGACCCCTGACGAACGACCGAAGTGCTCTCATCGAAAGGCGCCCCCTGACTCCGGCGATCGTTTCTAAGGGTCCATCTATGTCCGGCCGATGTCGCCGACGCCGCAGTAGCGCTGGTCGTGGTACACGAGCGGCAGGCCCTTGCCGGCATCCGCGTCAAGACCTCCAGCTTGGCTGCCGCTGCTCTTGGCCTCGGCTAGCGGCGGCAGAGGCAGCGACTCCTCGACTCTGACGACCTCGGCGACGTACAGCTCGCTCGTCGCCTCGCCGTCCCAGCCGGCCTCGCTACCGCCGCCCAGGCTGCCGGCACTGAAACCGACCGAGGCCAAGCCGGTCGCCGAGAGTGGGACTGAGCCGAGCACCCGACACGAGATGGCGCCGATGCAGCCGCCGAGGACGGGGATGCCTTCGGCTGACGGATTGAAAGGGTGCAGGGCGAACGGCGACGCCGCCGAGGCCGGCGAGCCCGATGACGCGCTCGCGCCGCTCGTCGGTATCGGCGCCGGCAGAGCCTTGGCAAACGACGCCGCGAGGGGCATTTGCGACGACGAAAGGTAGTGGAGGACGATGTTGGCCTCCTTGGGTAAGCTCGATGCGCCCTCTGAGCTTGCGGACGGGCTGGAGCCCGTGGCCGAGGAGGCCGGTGCCCCGATGGCCGCTGCAAGCCGCGACGGCAGCCGGAGCGAGAAGGCGACGAGGGGGAGCGGCGCGAGCGCGACGCTCGTTAAGCTCGACAGCGTCGCGCCATGGTAGTGCGGGAAGGGCGTGTCGATCTTGACGGTCGCTATCGACACGGGCTGCGAGGGGACGAGCGGCAGCAGAGGTCGTTGAGTGTCAGCCGAGCCAAGGCGTCCGTCCCCCCCAGGTCGCGTCCGCACCTGAGGCACGCGCCGCATGAGCCCCTTGAGGGCGTTGGACAGGGCTTGAGGCGTGCTCATTCTAACACGGGAGTCTGATGAAAGGGGATGGTATGCTGCACGACCGGAGGAAGGAGGGAACGGAAGGGGCTGGCGGATGAGGCGGAGGGCGAGGTGAAGGTGGTGGTGGTTGGAGGCTCGCTCTCGGCTTCGGCCGAGCCGCTGAGCGAGGGACGACAACGTCGAGACCGGTGCAAGAGTGGCACGGCCTCCTGGGCGGGCTGCCCTTGCTCGTGGAAACCGAGCGGCTGCGAAACACTTGTTGCTCAAGGCAAGTGTTCGTGCAGGCTGAAGCTCGCAACAGGAGGAACCCAGCCCTTCGAGCTGCGCAGTGCAGCCTGACCGAATACATCAATCACCCCCATCGCCGTCACCGGCGGCCGAGGGCTTGTACTCCCTCCGGGCCTTCATCTCGCGGTAGTGCTTGATGACGCGCTCGCGCTCCTCCTCGAGTATGCGCGCCTGGGCCGGGCTAAGGCCGAGCTTGCCGTAAGCTGAGTTCTTGCCGGCATTGCTGTCGCCATCCTTCTGCTTGTCAAGCAGCTTCGTCGACAGCCGCGGCAGCGTCAGCTGTGGCGGCGCCTGGACGATGTCGTTCAGCCGCTTCGGAGCCGAAGACGACCGCTTGGGCGCGAAGTCGAGCGCGACCGCCTCGCGCTTCTTCTGGAGGGCGGCCTCAGCCCGGAGGCGGTGCTCCTCCTTCTTGGCCGCCTTGACCGCCTCAGCCGCAGCCTCATCGTCTTCAGCATCCATGCCCTCCTCACCCTCCTTCCCTTTGCCCTTGCCCTTGCCGGCCATGTGAGCCTCGTGCTTGGTCATGCGCTCCTCGCGCTCCTTGCGAAGGTGCTCGGCCGAGTGGGCGGCCGCCTTTCGCGAGGCAGCGCCGACCGTCGAGCGGAGCGAGTCCTCGACTCGCCGGTTGAAGTGGGCGAGCGACTCGCCATCCTGGATCTTCAAGCCGTTGTTGGCGAGCGTCGCATCGTCCTGTCGGCGGTGTTCAAGGGGGGAGGGGGGGGCGCAAGATCAGCACGGCGCTGCCGTCTCGCCGGCTGCGCTGGGAACCAAGCACTCCCATCGAGCAAGCCGCACCTTCTTTGCCTTCTTCTTCCCGCCCTCGCCCTCCGCCGGCACCGGCTTCTTCTTGCGGCCGTCATCCTCGCTCGGGGCGAGCTCGCCGCGCTTGCGCTTGCCGAACTGCGCCTGGACGGCCATCGAATTGAGGACGCGCATTGCCGACTTGGGCGCGTCGTCCATGGCGTCGACGCCGGACGGGGCCTGGTTGAAGCCACTGCGATAGGAGCAGTATCAGCAGCTGACCATGACTGCGGGGCAGCTCGGGCCGAGCTGGCAAGGGAGGAGAGAGGTGACGGGAGACGCACGAGCTCTTGCGTGTCGAGTCGCGCACCGACTTCTTTGCGCCTGAGAGAGTCGGGGAGCAGCGATGCGCGAGTCAATACCAGCGCTCGTCCAGAGTTGCAGGCTGCTCAGATGAGCGACTGACGCTTGTGAGGCATGGCAGCGAGTGGTCGGAGTGAGCTCGTCGGTCGAGGAGGCGGGGACTCGGGGGTCGAGGTACTCGGGTCGGCCGAAGCTAGGGCTGCGGCGGGATGTCAAGCGCGATGCTTGCGGTCGACGAACAGGACAGCCGTACAGGGGTGGGGGCGAGTATGGAAGGGTGGTAGATAACGGTCCGAGGGAAGCCAGCCAGCCGAGGGGGGCCAGCAGCGGCAGGCTCTCGGCCCTCGCCCGGCCGGCGTCTTGAATTTGCCCTGCTGCGCCTCGACGGGCGAGTCGACCTCGCCTCGCGCCTGCAGACTACTCCCAATCGAGACGCGAATCTAGGTCGTCATTAAGCTCATTAAAACAGACCAAGAAAGCACGAAGGCCTCCTCCCTTTTCGCAGACCGAGATCGAAGGCTGCCCCCTTCCCCCCTCGCGCGTGGCACCCCGTCAGGTTCAGAGAATGACGCAGCACCCGCCGCCGCTCGAGTCCTTCTTGTCCCTGGCCCGCCGGGCCGCCGCCGCCTGGCTCTCGCCGCCCCGCCGCGAGGCACCTCCGCCGCCGCTGCCGGGCGCGCCGGCCGCCTTGGACGGGTCGTCTGGCACGAGCATCGACACGCGCGTCGCCGCCTCGAAGACATCGTCGACGCCAATGTTCTGGAGCGACGAGCACTCGTAGTAGGCCCGGATGCCGAGCTGCTCAGCCGTTCGCAAGCCCTGCTCAGATCCAAGGATCGTCTGGATCAGCGCCCGAGACTCTGTGAGATCGTCCTGCCGCTGGCGAGCATCGACGCACCTCCGAGGTCTGGACGAAGCGGGCCGAGTCGCCCTGCTCGTGGGCCGGCGCGCTGTCGCGCAGGTCTGACTTGCAGCCGACGAGCAGAACTGGGATGTTTCGGCCGCAGATGGAGCGCACCTCCTCAATCCACTGGCGAAGGGCACAATGTCGTCACCTGTCAGCCTCAGCACGGCCACACTCGCGCTAAAACGCACCTTCGTGTTGACGTTGTCGAGTGAGTCGGGCGTATCGATTGAGAAGGCGATCAGGATGATGTGAGCCTTCGAGTAGCTGAGTGGCCTCAGTCGCTGTAGGGAGAGCCAGGGGCGAAAGGAGAGTCGGCTTCAGCGGTCAGGTCGCGGCAGAGCTTGGGAGTCTCGACGTCGACGCTGACCTCGTACTCCTCCTGGCCGGCCGTGTCCCAGAGGGCGAGCTGGACCGGCTTGCCGTCGAGCTGGATCTCGGCGACGTAGTTCTCGAAGATTGCTGAGGGGCGCAGAGTAGGGTCAGCTCGGGTCGAAGGTGCTGGCGGATGAGGAACGCAGACTGACTGGGCTCCTGGAAGAGACATGACACGGGCGAGAGAGAGGACGGGCGGTCAGCTGTGCGCCTACCAACAGTGCTGAAGTCGACCACAATAGGTGTCATGTCCCACTCGGCCGACCCGCTCGCCCTGAGCACTGCCTAGAGGGTCCGCCCGCGGTGCCATGCGAGGCCCCCTCTCCGCCCCAGTGGTCACCGCCGCCCTGTCGCCCTTCGCAGCCTGAGCGCGGACGAGAGGATGGACGCACGTATTCCTTGGGGAACTCGCCAAGCGAGAAGACGCAGAGGAGCGATGTCTTGCCACATGCGCCGTCGCCTGGAGGGGAGGGCAACGAGACGAGAAGTCAGTCGCCGGCCGCCCTCCGTTTCGCCGATGCGCAGCCAGCCGCACGACGAGAGGCCTCGTCAGCTGTCCTACTATGAGGCCTCTCGCTTGGGCGGGCCGACGGCTGCTCCTCGAGGCCTGCAGGCCGAGAGGGACGTACCGACGATGACTGAGGAGAGGATGGCCAGCAGGCAAGATGGGGTCAGCGCCTCCTCGACGTGCCACAGCGCGTGCTAGCCGGGCCTCTGGGTGGCCAGGGTTGCTTCGGCCTCGTCAGGACGAGCGCAAGACGCACCTAGTTTCCTCCGGATCTGGAGGATCGAGAGCGGGTTGCGCGTGTCAGCCCCGACGTTTGGCAGGTTGAAGTACCGACGAAGGGAACGTACGACATTGCTGCTCGAGCTGGAGGCCATCGTCGTTGTCGTCGTCACCGGCCGGTCAAAGGGGCGAGCAAGCGAGTGGCGCGCGCGGAGGGAGCTGGTGCTCAGAGGGCCAAACGAGGCCAAGTCTGCTAGCGACGGAGGTAGGTATTTGATCGGTCCGAGAGTCTACGAGGAAGCACTAGCGTCGCTGGAGGAGTCGGACGGAGTGCACGAGGGAGCTGAGGTCGGGGAGAGAGGAAGGGCGATGGGAGACAAGGGGGGGAGGGGGGGACGAGAACGAAGGAGCTCCAGTCGCCGGCCCAACTTCGCACGCGCGCAGGCGGCCCGTTCGGCCAGGCGCATGCTAACCCTCGCCTCGCCCCCAGCAGACGAACCCCGGACGACGATGGACCGCTCAAGTATAGACGCCCTCCTGAACTGGATGAAGGAGGCCGGTGCCCGCTGGGCAGACGGGGTCGAGATCCGGCATGGTCAGTCTTGGGCTGCCGTACGCGCGCGCGCAGGTCGACCGGCTCAAGTCGCTGACGGAGTTGGGGACCGCCTCGACAGACGACACGTACGGCTGGGCGCCGTTCTCGACGGCGCCGCTCGACGCCGACGAGGAGATCATCTCGGTGCCCTTTTCGCTCGTGCTCACGCCCCAGCTGGGTGACGCCGCGCTTGCTGGTCTGACCGGGCGCGAGCTCGCGCTCGCTGGCCTCGAGGAGAGCTCGCGCCTGGCGGCGTACGTCGTCCTCCACTGGATGGCCGCCGCTGATGCTAGGTCCGACGAGCTTGACTGGACGTGGGTCCTCTTTCAGTGGCGAAGCGGACCACCTGCGCATGTGGCCCCTTGCTGACCATTCCACTGACGACCCTGGCTTCTTCCGAGCCGCCAGACGCGCGCCGGACCTACTCAGACATGCGCCTTACGTCGCGTCCCTGCCGACGACGTCGCTCTCGCCCATCTCATATTCGCCGGCCGAACTCGCGCTGCTCAACGGTACACCGCTCCCTTCGGCTACAGCCTCCCTCCTGGCCGCATGGAAGGCCCAGTACGACGCCCTGACGGCGGCCGCGGCTGTCGGCCCTGCGCAGGGCTTCTCGCTCGACCTCTTCAACCGAGCGATGGGCTTGATCGCCTCGCGGTCGTTCCCTTCGCGCCTGCTCGACAGCCGCAAGCACGATGACCCGCTCGCCGACGCTGAGCCAGACGTTGTCGAAGGCCAGGAGGGTCTCGACCACCCGATCCTCATCCCGGGCTACGATCTGCTCAACCACCGGCCACTCACGCCCGTCTCGTGGATCTCGACGCCGGCGTCGTCGGCGACCGGCGCAGAGGGCCGCGTCTCGCTCGTCCATCACTTCCCGCTCGGGCCGAATCAGCAGATCTTCAACAACTATGGCTCGAAGCCGTCGTCGTCGCTCCTCCTATCGTACGGCTTCGCGCTCCCGCTCGACAAGCAGCCCGAGGGGATGGAGACGCTCCCGCTCCTGCTCGGCGGAATCCCACCGGCCAAGCAGGCGCTGTGCGACCGAGTCGGTGTGCCGTGGTCCAAGGCGTGGGACCTGTGCCTCATCGACGGCGTCGTCGAGCCCCCGACGGGTCTGCGCAAACTCCTCCGCGTCGTCGTCGCCGACCCAGACGAAGAGGCCGAGATTGCTGATGACGCAGGACGGCTCGCCGGCCGCATCTCAGGCGACAATGAGCTCTCGGCGCTCGATGCGCTGTCGGAACTTCTCCAGGGCAAGCTCGCGGTGCTCGAGCGGGTGGCGACGGCCGAGCCGCCGGCCGGGGTTCGGCCAGACGTCGTCCAGGTGGCCGAGGTCTACCGGACGAATCAGATTACGCTCCTGACCGAGGCCGCGGCTTGGACCGGGCGCGAGATGACGGGCGTCGCGCGGGAACTCGGCCTGGACCTCGACGCCGACAACGGCGCCTTTGACGAGGAGGGATAGCGATGCCGTTCTCGAAGGGCGAATCGAAAAGACAGCGTTTTGCATACGGGGTGGAGCGGCGTGGGGGGACGACCGCGCATGCGGGTAAAGAAAGCAGGAGGCCGGTGGGGAATGCGAGGAACGAAGGGATGAGGACACGACGGCTGACGACGGGTGGTACAAGAGGAATGGGCGACGATGAAACGGAGGAAGGAGAGGCAGAGAAGCACACGGGGGACCTGGGACGGTAGAATACGAAGGGTTTAGAGAGTGAAGAGCGTCCGAGCGGCCATGGACCGGGCCGTTTGACATTCCGATTGGGGAAGGAGGCAGGAAGTGGGACGACCGCAGGATAAGGCGGCGGCCGGGGAAAGAACCCGTGCCAGACGGATCCCATCCAGGGTCGATGCGGGCCGCGCGGGTGACACAGAGAAGAACGCGCCGGCTCGTCTGAGACGGGCTACCCTGACTGGACGAGCGTCTCGGGTGGTGATGCGTGTGCTGGTCCAGGTCGCTCGACCGGTGGCGGGCCGGTCGGCGGTAACGGTCCCAAGGGCGTTGGCGGCTGCCCGAGCTCGGCCGCCTCGAACGACATGAGCTCTGCCATGAAGCCAATGTTGGGCGAGATGCCCCGTCGGCGCTCGAGCACGAACGCGTAGGCCTGCTTGAGCGACCACCGGTTGGCGTGGATGAGGTAGGCGAGCACAACGGTGACGGATCGCGATTTGCCCGCCCGGCAGTGCACATAGGTTGGAGAAGGCGACCGTCGAGCGTCATCTGCAGCGAACCGTGAGGGAGGTCAGAAGCCGGAAGACAGGCAAGGAGGATAAGGGCTGCGGCTGTCTGTTGGATGCCTGGCTTCGGAGCTCGGCCACTCGCCGGCCTCAGGCAAGCGCCCACAAGCAGGCAGTTGGCGTGGCGAGACCAAGGAGGGCGGCCACAAGCCCCGACCAGCAAGAGGGCCAGGATGAAGAGGAGCACGACGCACCGAGAAAGGCGCACGCCTCCTGGAGGCCCTGAGCGACGCGCATCTCTTCGACCGTGTCCTGAATGCCAATCTTCTTGTACTGCTCGAAGCGCGAGGCGATGCCAATCTCGTCCTCGCACTCGACGGCCATATTGAGGATGCGTTTGACACCGAGGCCGTGCAGCTGCTGCTCCTCGGAAGGCAGCGTCGGGTCGGGCCCGAGGTAGAGGAAGCCCGGGATGATGGTCGAGACGACGAAGCCAGTCGGCGAGGAGCACGGCGGCGAGTCGCACTGGTAGAACGTCGACCGGTCGTACGGCGCCGACGACGGCAGGCTCGGCGGCGACGACGCCGACGACGAGTACGACGACGACGCGACCAGCCCGGCGCTCAACGGTGCCGCCGACGCCGTGTGTAGCGGCGGCGTCGTCAGGTTGAGCCGTGGTGGCCGAGGCTTGCGCCCGACCTCGTCGGCCGACACCCTGCGCAGGTGAGGCGGCGGACGCGATGACGACGGCGTTGGCCTGCTCAACTGAAGCGACGGCAGCGCCCGGCGGGGAGGCGAGGCGAGCGACGGCGGGGGCGAGGAGGACGCGAAGGCGAGGTGCGGGGCCGGCGACGGGACAGAGCTCGACCGCGCCGGCAGCGGCGGCAGCGGCCCCGGATGCGAGTGCCAACTCGACGACGCCGCCGGCGGGCATCCGCGGCCCAGGTCGGCCTCGGCTCGCCGCATGGAGGAGGCTCGGGGAAGGAGAAGGGTCGGAAGGTGGCGAGAAGGGCCAAAAGTTGGCGGGGATTGGGCGGTGAGAGGCGAGGTGTCAGAGAGGACGCTCTCAACCGCGGTGAGGCTGCAGGCGCGCGCGGGCGGGCGCGTCCCTCGGGCTCGCCCTCGGCGGTGACAACGCCTCCGACGTCGGGCTGTCGCCCGCGGCGAGCGACGGGCGCAAGGGCCGCGGTACGCATGCCCGGCCATCTACAATGTCGCAGAAAAGGTCGGGCACAGAGTTCGAGCAGCCCTCGCAGCTCAGGCGAGCTCCAGTCAAGAATCGTGCTCATTGATAAACGGATGGGCCGGCTGAGAGGGGGCCGGCCGTCTTCCAGCTGCCGGCTGCGCATGCCTCAGCACAAGCTAAGGGCCTTGAGGGTGACTACATCATGTAAGCATTTGCGAAGAACGATTGAGCAGGAACGTCTGCCGCCCTCTTTCGCGGTCAGGCGGCCGAACGGGAGTGAGAGAGTGACAGGGGTAGCGCCGTCGAGAGCGGTGTGCGATAGTGCTGCAGAAGGCGCCTCAAATAATTGGCGATTTATATGCTGCAAAAGCCGATTTCTTTCAACAAATCTTGGTTGGTCCAATGGTTAAGATGTTCGCTTGTCACGCGGGAGACCCGGGTTCGATTCCCGGATCGAGAGCACTACTTTTTATTTTACCTGCCTCGATCAGCGCCGCTAGTAGTACGTTGGGCAGCCCTCACCTAGCCCCTCTGTTATCAAGCAGTGCGTTCATTCTTCCGCTCTGAACGACCGTTGCTTTCAAGCCGGAGAATCAAGTCCGGATAGTCATCAGATCTACCTCACGCTCGTCTGCCCACGGCGCAGAGACACGACCGGCTCAGCCAAAGAACGGGTTGCGCTCCGAGTCCTCGGCGGCACCGACGCTCTTCGAACTCGGCCGCCCGCCATAAGAGGTGCGCTCTGCGCCAGCCAATTGATTCGTGCTGCTCGAGACGGTCAGGCGCCGGCTCGCTGGTGGAGGCGGTGCAGGACCCTTCTTGTTACCGCCCCCACTACCGCCGAACGCGCTTCCGAAGCGTCCTGGCGCGGGAGGTCGGGCCCGATGCGTCAGGCCGGCCTTGTCATCTTCCTCGTCGGCAGACGAGTAGCCCGGGTTGGGCGACTGCTCCTCCGGCTCCGAGTCGGTCAGGAAAGACTGCGTCGAGGTGTTGGACGGCTGGCGCCTCGGCGGCGGCGGCGGCTGAAGGCCGTACGAGGACGCCGAGCGCGAGATCGGTGCCGACGACGACGGGGGACCGCCCGTAGAGCTCGGCCGACGTGACGTTGGCAGCGGAGGCGGTGCAGCGATCGTTGGCGGTCGCTGGTAGGGCTCCGTGTAGGCCGAGGGGAAGATGCCGCGCACGCCGGTCGACTCGTTCATGCCCTGAAACCAGTCGTCCGAAATCTCGCTCGTTACGACAATGACTGCGAAAGGGAGCAGAAGTCAGCGCCGAGCCAGGGATGGCCCCATGTGTCGTCGTGACTGCTCACTGTCACCAATCTTGAGGCTCAGCTCATCCGGCGCAGAGCTCGAGAAGTCGTACCGCGCTTTTACAACGCGCTCGTCCGGGTTGTTGGGCGATAGGGGCGCCGTGTTGCGCCGCGGCAGGCCTGAGGGAGGTGGAAGACTCCTCTTGCCGTTGTCTTCGAAGCTGCTGAGCGTGCTCATCGCTCCGGTCGACCGCGTCCGAGCACCGAGGGCAGGACTGGCGGGGCCGCGGGCCCCAGGCCGCCGCATCGGCTCGTCCTCGTCGCCCTCCTCATCCTCCTCGGCGTGTGCTGAGTGGCCGCCGAGGCTCATCTCCTCAAGGGCGTCCCACTTCTTGCTCTTCGGAGTCTTCATCCTGAGCGAGCTGAAGATTCCGCCGCCGCTCGAGCCTTTCTCCGACTTGGCGCTGTTCGACCGCGCTCGGCTGTTGGTGCCGCTCGACGAGCCCGGTCGGGATGAGTCGGGCGACGGGTCGGGACTGTCGTAGGTGGACGACCGGAAGGCGGGCCGAGGCTGCGACAGAGCTCGCGGCCGGCCGGCCGAGATGCTGCTCGAGCTCAGCAACACGTCAGCAGGCAAAAGCGCAGGCAGGCGCGGCATTCGGAACTGGATAGACGCACGACGCAGACCAGTCCTTCTTAATGTCAAGCAGGATGTCGCGGTACTGCTCGATGTAAGTAAGGTGGGCATCCAGAAAGCCAGACAGGTCGCTGGAGAAGGGAATTAAAGTCAGAGATTCTGGGCGCGCACCAGCAGAGGCTGACGGACTAGGTTGAGGGCGACTCACTGGATACTCTCCCCCTCGGCGCCGCGGACAACTTCAGCACGGAGCTCGACGTCCTCCTGCATCTCCTCACTGTGAAAAGTAGAGCGGTACGGAAGTCAAGCCCCTGCATCTGACGCCAGACGTCGGCCTGGGCAAGTCGGAGCGACACTCACAAGCGCGCCCGGGATACGCGGACCTCCTCCTCGAGCCCGCGGTCTTGCTTCTTTGACGTCGTGAGCCGTTTAGCGGCAGCGTCCATCGCGAGCCGGCGGGAGTCGAGCTTCTTGCGAGCGGCCTGGTAGTCCTTGAGACCGGCGAGATTGCGCTCGAGCCCGTCGAGATAGGACGACGACAGGTCCTCGAGGAACCGGTCCTGCACCGCCGCGACCTTGCACTGGGCCCGACCGAGATTGACGAGCGCCTCGCCTGGCATGACCGAGCGAAGAAGGGTGGTCAGTCTCGCATCGATAGACGGAGAAAGCTCTTGGCCCGCCCGAAACCGGCCTCGCGAACGGTGCAAGGGGGTAACTGACCGTACTCGGAGCCACGGCCCATGCCCTCGCCAAAGTGAATCATGACGAGGCCGAGCGCCTCGACCGGCAGCACCTTCTCTTTGCCGTTGGACGCGGCGAGCTCGGCGTCCTCCAGCTTGTCGCGCCGCGACGCCGCCTTGAAGTACGTCTGCGACGCGGTGACGAGGCTGCGGAGGACCGGGCGGGGTCGGCGCGGGGCGATGAGGTCAGCGCCTGCGGCGAGGAGGCGACGAGCGGCAGGGGCAACATCCCGCCAGGCAGATGCAAGACTGCTGCAACTCACCGCTCAGCGCCACGCGTACGGAGATCCATCTCCTGCTCGACCTCGCGAAACGCCGAGCTGCGAGCGACGTATGCCAGGGTCGGAGCAAAGCGCATCGCGTCGGGCTGCTCGTCAGCGCTCTGAGCCGGCCGGATCCAACGGCAGACGGGCGCAAAGCCGCGCCGGCAATAAACGCACCTGAGCTGCGTCTTCTCCTCCTTGAAGAGTCGCTCGCCCGTCCATTGCGAAAACTTGTCGATCTGCGACAGTGGGGGGGGAGGCCGGTCAGGTCAGGTCCGGCAGGCTGTGAGCTCGCTTGGTCGGCGGGTCGGCCCTCCCGGTGAGGCACGGCACCTTCGGCCTGCGACGCGAGCTTAATGTAGCGTTTCCAGTCGTCGACGCAACCCCAGCCCGGCTACGAGAGAGCAAAGAGAGCGTACCTGCTTTCCAGCCTTCTTCATGTTCGTTGACGAGGACAGGAGGACGGGAGGATGGCAGGTCGGAGGGAGGGCGCAGATGGGCCAACTCGCGGCGCGCGCGCGCCAGCCTGGCCGCCTGAAACGCGACCCCTTTCTGGCCACCAAAGGCAAGCACGCGTCCTAGTGCCCGACGGCGCTGCCGACGCTAACGTTCGGCCAGCCTCATGGGCCAGGAGAAGCAGCAGCCGCGGTACGTTCCTTGGAGGAGCTCGAGCTGCCTCATTCAGTGGCCACGCGTCACCCTGCCCAGCACGCGTCAGCGACCCACCCCTCTCGCCTTTGTGCTCCGACCCTCCCTGTCCATCGCATACTCCGCCTCCTGTCGCTCGGATGGCGCTTCCTTCCATCCGGGATCGAACAGGAGAGAGGAGGGTGCTCTGTCGATCGCTGGCTGAGGGAGCCCACGAGATTCGTCCGTTCGTAGAGCCGCAAAGATCCTGACCACCACCCTCCTTTGTGCCCATCGTCCACGTCTCGCAGACTCACTCCACGCGCTCCTTGTCTACTGCCCAGGCCCTACCCTCGACCAGGCCGGCCGCTTCCCACCGATCATGGGCTCCTGCTTCTCCTCAACATCTCGCTCGAGCTCGCCGACTCTAAATCCCTCCGACTCGGCTGCGCTTGGGCGGGCGAAAGAGATCGACCGATCGATCAAGCTCGTCTGTGCCCTCCATCCGACCCTAGGTTTTGAGAACGCTGACCGTCGTCCAATCGACTCGTCCAGGGCGAGCGACAGATGAAGCGTGAGATCAAGATCCTCCTACTCGGAGCGGGCGAGTCAGGTCAGTGCTTCAGCCTCGCTCGACACCGGCCGCGCCTAACGGCCTGGTCCTCTGCATCACTCAGGCAAGTCGACCATCCTCAAGCAAACTCGCTACATCTACGGCAACTCTTACTCGGCGTGCGTTTCTAAAGCTGACGCTTTTCGAAGCTGACATACAATACAGCTGCTAACCTCTTGCTGGTTGTCCCTCTGTGATGACCTTTCGGCAGGGACGAGCTCGATCGTAAGTCGCCGGCACCTGATTGGTCTCCATTCCGTTAGACGCCTTGACAGACTCCCTTGCCAGACTACCGGCACCTGCTCTTCGAGAACCTCATCGTGCGCCAATCTCGGGCCCTCACCCGCTCAATATCGTGAGCTGGGCTGATGCGTCCTACACCGTCCGTACTCTCAGGACGGGCTGCACCAGCTTTTTGACCGGATGGTCGAGATGTCGCTTCGGTGCTCGCTGACGAATGAGGTACGGCATCGCATCGTTCGCTCGCCATGATCTTGACATCTGACGCACACAGAGCCCCTGTGACAGATCCACCTCAAGCGGGTGTCGGATACGCCCTCAAGCGGCGGGCTCCCGCCAGAAGACGCGCTCTTGGTCAGCATCGAGGCACTTTGGACCGATCCAGCAGTGGTCGCCACCTGGGCTCAAGCCAACCAGGCAGCCCTGCCTTCAAAGTACGGCCCATGCAGGCTTTCAGACGTGTAGAGGTTGCTGACCTCTCTTCCCTCGCACAGCCTCGAGTACCTCGTTCAGAATGCCAGCCGCTTCTGGGCCTCTGGGTTTGCGCCGACCGACAGCGACATCCTGGAGTCGCGCGCGACGACGATGGGCATCTCTGAGAGCACCTTTGCCGTCAAGGACATGGTGCGTCAAGACCAGACCTTGCCGATAGCTCTCGTCCAGGGCTGACGCCCTGCAGCATTCTCCTCCGGCGATCGGCGGCGCAGATGTACAAGATTGTCGATGTTGGCGGCCAGCGGAGCGAGCGCCGCAAGTGGGTCAACGTCTTCAGTGATGTCAACGCCATCCTGTTCGTTGTCTCGCTGTCTGGCTACGACGAGTGCCTGCTCGAGGATCGGGACGCCAACCAGATGCGCGAGAGCATGGTCGTCTTCTCGCAGCTTGTCGGCAACCCGCTCTTCAAGAAGACGTGCATCGGTGCGGCCCCGCCGACCTGCCTCGCGCTCGAGATCAAAACTGATGCCCACTTCCTCTCGCAGTTATCGCGCTCAATAAGAACGACCTCTTCGAGCAAAGGCTCCAGACGACCCCACTCGGCAGCGTCTTTGGTGACTTCCGCGGTCCGCTAGACGACGCCCAAGCCGCTCGCCTGTACTTTCGGTGCGATGTCCTTCTGCCGTGCTGGTCAGAGACGAGATATACTGACAGGCGTACCCTGACTGTGGCCTCCAGAGGCAAGTTTCTGTCGCTCGCCCGCAAGCGCGACGAGAGCAACATTCCCGGCGCGGACCCTGAGGGTGTGTACGTCCACGTGACGACCGCGGTAGACCGACGTAAGTGCAGCTGTCTCCCCCTTCCGGCACGGTCCGCCTGTTTTTGACGCCCGTGCTCCGCTCCTCTGCAGGTGGGATGGTGAGTGCAGCTGGCTCAGCTTTGGGCCTTCTCACTGCAGTCGGGTCGGCTGACACCCAACCTGCGATGCGCTGCAGGAAGTTGTCATGCGCGCCGTCAGCGATGTCATCACGCGCAATACCCTGCGCGACCTTGCCCTGCTCTAGCACCGCTCCACGCCGCTCAAGCTTCTTCTGCACCTCTTTGCATGACCCATTTACGACAGCCGATTGCGAGCACTTCAGCTCAGCAACGAGCGAGACGAAAAGGGAACGACATCTACAAGCAGAGCAGACACTGCCCCGCCTTTTGACGATCGTCCGGGACCCGTCGCAAGCCTACGACAGCCTCAGGACGACGCCGAGAAGGTCCTCACCGACACCACACCTCGTAGACGACGGCAAGGACCCGTCGCCAGCCCTTGACGGTCCGGCGCTCGCGGACATCGCCCTGCCAGACGTCCTTGATCTCCTTGCCGATCAGGAGGTAGCCGCCTGCGGCTGCGCGGACGCCCGCTCGGGCGGACGACGGCAGGAGGTCGATACCCGGCCGGGACGAAGTGGCGAGCCGATCGGCGAGCGCGAGCAGCGGGAGCGCGTACGTTGGCCAGGGGAAGTCCGCCTGCGAGCCGAGGATGAGCGGCAGGTGCGCCGGAGAGGGGTCGGCGGGCCTCGGTGGGCTACCCGCCGGCGGCGCCGGCAGCGGTTCTGATCCGCTGAACCACGACATCGGCAGGTAGCACCGGCCCTCCTGGCCGTCGCCGGCCAGGTCGCGCGCAATGTTGACGAGCTGGAGCGCCGTGCCCATCTCGCGGCTCTTGACGAGCACCGTCTCGCGATCCTTGACCGTCGGCGGCACCTGGTCGGACCGCTCGGCCCAGGCGAGGTAAACGATGAGCTCAGCGACCGAGCCGGCGACACAGAGGCCGTAGTCGAGCAGGTCGTCCAGCCGTTCGATCGGACTCGAGCTGCTCTCGGGCATGACTGGGGCGAGCGGAAAGGCGAGGTCGAGCGAGTAACCTCGGAGGAGCTCGTCGATAGGGTACCGAGGCACGAGCCGCGTCAGACGGGCGAGGAGGCGGAAGGAAAAGTGGGCCTCGGCCGGCACCCGGTCCGCCAGGAAGCGGTCGATCTCGGTCTGCGGGACGACCGGCGGCTCCGGAACCGGCCAGATGCCGCACGGGCGGGACGGGTGCGGGGCAGGCAAGAGCTCGCTCTGCGCAGGCAGGGCCGTCCCGGCGGGCTTCGAAGGCCTCGAAGTTGGGCCGAAGATGAGGTCAAGGTAGTCGCCAATCATGCTAATGGCCTGCTCGGCGGTCTGGTCGGCCGCAGGCGAGTCAATCAGGTCATCCGTGACGCGGCAGAAGGAGTATCTGGTTGAGAAGCGAGGCGAGCCGGTGGTCAGGTCGGACGCTTCGCCACGTCAAGGAAAAGAGCGACGCACAGGGCGACCAGCTTCTCGCGGACCTCGGCTCCGAAGCCGGCGCTCGCGACCCAGAAGCTGCGTGATTTCTTCTCGAGCAGACCGACGGCCTGCTGGAGATCATCCTGCGGGAGGACGGGATAGCCCTCCGCTGGAACGGAAACGAGCGACCAGATCGGCCGGCCAAAGAAAGGGAATGTTGTCGGCGGCTTGGACGTCGCGTGCGCAATGTTCGGATGCAGCAGGTGGAGGGCGAGCGTGTGGTCGCTGCGGCAGGCAACAGGTGGACGGGCAGGGTCAGCCGCCGGCGATGATGGTCTGCGTCGTACGAGCACGGCCTGGACGACGCACACGGCCGACAGGCCCATGACGATCAAGATGTTGACCATAAAGAAAAAGAGGGCCTCCCTGGGGACAGGTCAGATGGAGCATCAGAACAGGTAGCACTCGAGACAGACGGTAGAGAAGCAGGGAGGAAGACGCACTCGAGTGGCAAGCTCGTAAAGAAGGTGACGCCGGTGACCCAGCGCTCGTTCATGAACCACGCGCCCTCGCCGATCGCCACCTTGTCGACCCAGCAGAAGTAAAGCGTCGGGAGGACGATGCTGAGGACGGTCGCCGTCCGACGGCCAGCGCTCGGCGAGAAGGCAAACCGGGTCGACGTCCCGAAGAGGAGTAGGAGCGGCGGCGTTACGAGCAGGAGCTCGGCAAAGAGGTACAGGAAGTGGTCGGACCGGCGCGAGAGCTCGTAGCAGATGCCGACGGGGACGAGGCCGAGCGCCCAGCCGAGCCGAAGGGTCATCGGCGTCGGCGTGTGCGGCACCGAGAGCGACGGCAGGAGCGGGCGCGTCAGGAGCACGTACGTGATGCCCGTGACGAGCGTCTCTGCGCGAGTTGGTAGAGGGCGCGTGGGGAGCAAGACGTTAGCGGGCTGGCGCTGTAGCAGGACGAGAAGCGACAGGCAAGGGGAGACAGCGATACCGACGGATCAGGAAAAAGGCGTACTCCTCGAACGGGACGTCGAGCGCGGTGCCGACGACCGAGTTGGCCGGATACGACCAGACGCCCTTGCGGATGATCCAGCTGTCCCAGGGCGAGGCGGCGGCGAAAGCCATACCGACGAGGAACGCGAGCTTGAACACATCGAACCGGGTGAGCAGCGGCCGAGCGGTGAGCAGGAGCAGGCCAAGCACCGGGAGCGTGTACCACAGGTGGCTGGCATGGAGGGGCAGCAGCTCAAGGTCAGTCGTCGAACGATGCTGCTTTGGCGCGTGCGTGACCGCATGCGTTGGAGGCTTCGACGCCGAGGGCCAGGCTTAGCGACTCACATCTCGAGGTAGGTCATGCCCATGGCGACGAAGAGTATGCAGCCTGAACTGCAACCTCTGCCAAGAAGGGAGGAAAAAGGAGAGCAAGGGACGAGGGGCGAGGGAAGGGTCGACGGCCGGGGGGAAGGGAGGACGCAAAGGGACGGCGGACGGACGCGTCGGCGTTGGCTCGGCCAGGCGATCGCCGGCCCCGCCTGCCCGCGCGCGCAGAGGCGCCCGGCTGCAGTCGCGCTGGCGTAAGGACACGGCTTGAAAACAAGCCGCCAGACCAGTAGGGTGAGCTAGATGCTGCTTGCAATGCGTGCTCGTCAACAGCGCGTCCTGGAACAAAGGCTGGATACGAAACAGGAAGGCGACTCGAGCAAAAAGGTTTTGCTCTCGATCCGGGAATCGAACCCGGGTCTCCCGCGTGACAAGCGAACATCTTAACCATTGGACCAACCAAGATTTGTTGGAAGGCATTGGCGTTAACAATTTATAAATCAATAATTAATCCAAGGCGCCTTCTGCAGCACTATCTCACACCGCTCTCGACGGCGCTACCCCTGTCACTCTCTCACTCCCGTTCGGCCGCCTGACCGCGAAAGAGGGCGGCAGACGTTCCTTCTCGAGAGGAGACCAGCGGGCACGCACCAAGACGAAACACCCACCTGTCTGGCATGCTCAGCCGGCGACGACCCTCAGCTGCCTCCTTGACCCCGCTTCCTTGCGCGGCAGTCACTTCGATATACGCTCCCTTCCTTCGTGCCGCTGAGCTCTCTGCTCCAATTAAGACGAGATCATGAAGATGATGTGCCCCGGGCGAGGTCGTTGTAGGCGGCCTCAATGCACGTCCGCAGATCGCGGTACGAAACGACGAGACAGCTCTGCTCGTCGCGAGACATGAGCATGATCTTCTCGTCTGACCCGGCGTCGAGCTGCATCAGACGCAAAGGAAGGGTCAGCTTGCGAGGTCAAACGCCGCCCGCAGATATTGGCAGGGACAGACCTTGTTCAGACACGTCAGGACGTGGCTCAGGTCGAGCACGGGCTGGTTGGTCTCATCCACCTGGTGGAAGACCATATCGCGGAAGAGCTTGATGATGTACCGGTCACCCGACTCTGACCAGCGCGGGTCGTGGTCAAACCTAACAGAGCGCAGCGCAGTCAGACAGAGAGTTCTGCGAACGTCGCTTCGCGTGCCAAGGATCAACGCACTCTGGCCGCTCGTTGATGAAGCCAAACTTGGTGAGCAGGCGGACGAGTCGACCGTTCTCGAGCTCCTTGGTCATGTCGCTCTCAAGCAAGTCGTTGTAGTCATGAGCTGCGTTGAGGTCGGCGAGGATGTGGGGGCCGAGGAGGGCAAGGACGTCCTCGATTGTCTTGTTCATCCCCGGCGGCGGCGGGCTCAGGAGCGAGAGGATGAAGTTCTTGAGCTCCTCTGAGTAGGACCTTGAGAGGACGTCGAGCGCCTTGGGCAGGTTCTGGATCGCCTGTGTTGAGATGTTGGTCAACCCGAGCAGGAGCTTGCCGAGGGCAAGGATGTCCTCCTGCTGGTGAACGGAGATGCTCGGACTCGAGCCGTGCGTGACGACGTCGAGGAGCGCGCAGCAGTTGAGTCGGAGGCTGCCAGAGGGAGCACACAGGTCCCGAAGGTCAGCCGTGCCCAGTCGAAGGCACAGAGCAGCGTCGCCACTGATCGACGCACCGGTTGCGACCCGTGACGAGGATCTTGCTAGGATCGACGACCCGGGCGGCGAGGCCCTCGTCGTGGATGCGTTTGAGCGCGCTCGCAAGCTGGACAGCGTAGCTCCAGACAATGCGCTCGGGCACGTGCATGTCCTGCGGCTGGAAGCGACCGTTGCGACCGACGGTCGGCGGCCGGGGAATAAAGTGCTCCTGGTAGAGCGTGTGCGAGGCCGGATGGTAGTCGTACGCAAAGACAACGGCTGCGGGAGGAGGCCGCCTCGTTAGTCGGCCAGGCTGGTTCACTGCCACGGAAGACAGAGCGCAGACATACACGAGTCGCCAAAGGCCCGGGTCGTGAACGCCTCCTTGACGCCGACAACGCCAGGGTGGACGATCCGTCTCCAGCTCTCGATTGAGCTGAACGCCTGATCGTGCACGATCTTGAAACCCTCTATCCGCCGGAGGCAGTAGAGGTTGCCGTCGGTCATGCTGCTCGCCCGGAAGGCCTCGGTCCGGAGGCCGCCGAGCACACTCGGCTCGGCTCGTGCCTCGGCTTGGCTGCCGCCGGGCTCGAGCGGATGCAGCGAGTGGTAGACGTGCAGCGACCGCGGCAGATTGGGGATCGGCACCGGCGTCGTCTCGAGGGCGGCGTGCGTCCGGGCGAGGAGCGACTGGTGCGTCGAGGGCGAGAGGAAGAAGGTGTGGATGTTGGAGGAGGAAGAGTGCGAGGATGACGACGCGTGCAGAGCCTGCACATGCGGCAATGGCGTCACGTAGAGGTGGTAGTCGAGCTGCGTGCGTTGCGCACAGGCGATGTCAGCTCCGGTAGCCTGCAGCTATTGGCCAGGCGGCTGTCCACGACTGGCCACGCACAGGTTGCCGGACGACGACACCGAGCGGCATGTCTGGATAGAAACCGACGCTGCCCTCTGCGTAGTGCGCCTCGACGTCGTCCATCGTCTGGATGTCGGCAACATCGCTTGCGCTCTGTCGCGAGGAGCCCGAGGGCGCGAAAGGGGCGGCGCTCTGTAATTGAGAAGCAGACAAGCCGCGCTCGTCAGCGCCAAAGCAGCAGCGATCTATGTGGCCCTTCCCGGACAACTGACCAGCGAGAGCTTCGTGTAGGCGTCGGTCAGGCCGGTCGTCGTCGGCAGCTCAGAGGATGACCGCAGGGGCGATGACGGGCCAGCGAGCGTAAAGGCGGGCGAGAGGGCTGAGAGCACCGGCGTCGTCCTGGTATGATCGAGGCGGGCTCTAGAGTGTCAGGCCTGAGCTAGTTCAAAGGGTCAGGACAGGGAGAGAAAACACACTTGGCCGAGCTCTGGGCATCATCGGCCTGGGCGGGCGCCTCCGTCGTCGAGAATGCGGGCACGGCTGCCGACATCGCTCGGGGAACGAAGCTGGGCGCATTGACGACGTTCTGGACCGAGAAGGACGGGACCGCCTTGAGGGTGGTAGGGGAGCTGCAAGGGAAAGTGTGGCCGGTCGTCAGGACCAGAGATGGCGGGAGGTCGTCAGCGCGCGCCGTCACGCAAGGGAAGGGCGAGCTCGCGCAGGAGAGCGGACCTCGGCGTGCTGAACGTCTGAGTTGCCGGGGCATGCTTCTGGAAAGATCGAGTGCATGGCATGATGTCAGCGAGAGGCCGCAGCATCAGACGGCATGCAGCAGACGCACCGAGGGATGGTAGAACAGGCAGCCGTCGTCCTCATACTTGCACGAGCTGATCAGCGCCAGGGACGAGCTCGTCGGAGGGGGTCAGCAGGTCTCGCGGCTGCCATCGCCTTCGCCGGACGACGCGTCGACGCACCCGTGGATGAGCTCGTTGCGGCACATCTTGAGGCCTGGAGAGGAGCAGCTCGCTGATGCGTCAGCTTGAGCCCGAGAGGCGGGTCTCAAGCCGGCAGGGAGCACGACGCACCGGGCTGACCGCCGACCTTGAGCTCGGCGTTGGCGCCGCCAGCCGGCGAGCCCGGCGTCTCTGCCGGTGGCGCCTTGATCTGGATAGCCGCGCTCATTTGGGACCGTGTCCGAGCGCTGGCCTTGGTGGGGAAGAGGTTGCGAGGTGGCGGATCTAGGGTAGGAGGAAGGGTGTCGGGTGTCGGGAGGGCGGTATCATAGTCAGGAGTGCCTCGACAGGCGGGCCCGTCTCGCGAGAGTCACAGCAGCTGGCCCGGCGCCCTCTTCACCTCCATCTACTTGCCCCGCCTCTTCTCTGTCGCTCGCTGATGCCGTTCCTCGACGTGCCCTCGGTCGCCCCGACGCCATCGTCCTTCCTGCTCGACGAGAGCAAGCTCGGCGCCGGCCGCCCTCAGCCAGCGACCGAGCTGACCGAGGCCAGCGTCAGCCTCCCGGGCGGCGGCCGACGCGAAGGGGCCGGCGGCGCAGGGTACGACCTGCCTCAAGTTCCGGCCTCTCTCGAGAAGAGACGTGTCGTTGACAACCCGATCATCTTCCTGTCCTACCTCCATCTACGACCAGCTTGAGGAGCGAGGTCATCACGCCGGTGGTGCGTCGGCACCGATGGCTTCCCCCTCAGCTCTCCCGAGCACATGCGCGTCCGCGCTGACACGCTCGCACGCCCCTCCCCAGCCCGCCTTTGTCCTCAAGTCGTCCCTCGATGAGGCCGCTACGATTCATGTGTCTTCGGAGTCTTCTTCGGTACGTCGCCGGACCCCATCTCTGATCGTCTGGAGACCCATCGCTCATGCAGACCGCGGTGCACGCCGTCCGCAGCCGACATTCGCCAAGGGGACCAAGCTCTTCATCAACGTCGCCCAGCACGTGCTTCTGCCCGAGCCGCCACAGGCCCCACCGTCGGCGACCGTCGAGGACCTCTGGATCCCGGCCGTCGTCGGTGAGATGGCTGTGACGATCGACCGTGGTGCGTCCGAGCCGCTCCCTTTCGTATGTCCGCGCACGACCGCTGACCAGCAGCGTCCGACAGCGGGCAAGACGTCGCTCGTCGTCGACGTCGTCTTCCACACCTCTGTCACCGAAAAGGCCAAGCGCGAGCCCAACTACAAGCTCTTCTTGATCCAGGTCGTGCTCGAGAAGGTCGAGGACAAGTTTGATGTCGAGCTGTCGCGAGGCGCGTCTGCCTTCGATGCCCCTCCCTGACCGCGCCGCCCGCCCAAGCTCTGACCTTGCCTCTGGCCCCCCCAGACTATGGCCTGCCGAAGACGTTTACAAGTAAAGGGCCCCTCCTGTCGCGAACGGTCGTCCTTCCAACGAAGGGTTCGAAGCCGCTCATCACGCCGTCGACCGCTCCTCCCATGGTGCCATCGTCGTCGGCGAGCGATTCGGTGACTCCCTCATCGTCAACTCGGCCTGCAGATGCGCTCGTCGACTCAGGTCCGAAGGAGGCCGCCTCCGTCACTCTTGAGCACACCGTGACCTTCCCCTCGCCCTCAGCCTTCCTCCTCGTCGTCCCGTTGCCGGCGGCGATCGCAGCACCACCGAGGGATGTACTGCCGCCGTCGACAGCACTCCAGCTGCTACCTCCTCGGACGCTAGTCCTCGCCCTTCCAGGCGCTCAGAAGCTCTCGGTTGACATTGGCGCGAGCCAGGTTGACCCGCGGGAACTCGAGGCCGAGTGGCGCGTCGCCGAGTCGGTGCTGCGAGTAAGCGGGCGCTTGATTGCATGATCCCTCGGGAGACGACATAGAGGCGAACGAAGCGAACTTGCGATCGGTCCGGGTCTA
>Ga0308160_10000894_pt1 | contig 47382 bp, 39 predicted proteins | sample PhyFR1_FD_201036 | JGI IMG/M metagenome (GOLD analysis project Ga0308160, IMG submission 201036) | Phyllosphere microbial communities from UC Gill Tract Community Farm, Albany, California, United States - DLSLF.R1 | ecosystem: Host-associated > Plants > Phyllosphere > Unclassified | place: USA...
CGCTGTTCTGTCTCATCGCGAGGTGTATCATTTGCGGTAATAGATTGATAAATCACAAGGATTCCCTGTCCGGGCTAAGAGGGCGCATTATTAGGCCGCGCTCTGCTCGGAGGGGCTTCTCTCTCTGGCCGCAGCAGCCTCGTTGATGACCGGCAGCACTCTCCCTCTGGCCACCGGGAAGCGGGGGCCGTGATGGGCCAAGTGGGATCAGGCCGGGTTGTCGGGGTCTTCAGGCCGCAAGCGAACCGGACGCCGTGCGTCCACGAGCTGCCGAAGCAACCCGGCGTTCTGTTTTTCCGCGCGCTCCAACCGGCTCTCCGCCTCGCGGGCGCGTCGAAGCAGACCTGCATTTTCGGTCGCCAAGGATGCGAGCTGGCTTTCAAGATCGCGGATCTTCATGGCATCCGTGCGAGCGGCATCCTCCCGCTTTTCGCGAACGGCGGTGCGCGCGGCAGATATCGCGCGGATGTCTTCGAGTATGTCGGTATGGCCGACGTAGAGAACATTGCGCCCGACGCCGGCTTCGCGTGCGACCGCAGCGGCGGTGATGGGCGCCGAAGATGTGCTGGAGGATAGCGCCTCGAGGGCAGCGCGCAGCTTGGCCTTTGTCCGAGCGTGGCGACGCTGCTGCGGTGTCGGGGCTTCAACCTCCCCCATCGGCAAGGTCCGTTTCATCGAGCATCGCAAGGAGGCGTTTGCACTCGTCGGCGCGCGACATCGCCAGCGTTCGGCTCTCCAGGTCGAGGTCGCTCCTTTCGAGAAGGGCAAGGTTCCTGCTCAACCGTCCCGCCCATATCGGCCGATGCTTTTCGGTGATGACGAAGTTGGCGCAGGTGACACAGACGCTCTGGGTGCGAAGCACGGGATTGGGTTCGCGCTCGGACCCAAGGCACGCCGAGGTTTCTCGCCGATAGAGGCAGTAACCCCAGTCGCAGACGCCAAGGCGCATATCGGTTTCGGCCAGAAGTTGCGTAATGTAGGCGTCAAGGTCGCCACCCTGAGTGCGACCGCGGAACGGGGAGCGCTCCGCGAGCATCTTGCCGGCCTTTCCCGCGAGCCGGGGGGCGACCAGAAGATCCTCAAGCGCCGTGCGCGTATCGGCCATGACCTGGTCATCGATCAGCTCCGCCAGATCGAAGTCGGTGCCGACGTAGCTGCGGTCCGTCATGGCGCGGGTGATGTGACCAAGGTGTTTGCTGAGCGCCGCCAGCGCCGTACGATCGCGGCGGCCGACGAACCGCGCGAACGTCTTGCGCCCTTGATGCGAGGTCACACGCCAGCGCTCGCCTTCATGTTCCGGCAGATCTAGCATCGGGATGAAGCTCTTGTTCAACCGCATATTCACGGCAGCGATGCTGACCGTGTGGATAGGCAAGGCCGATGCTCGCAATGCGGTGCCGGGTTTCTCCTGCACCAGCCACAGTTGCCGCCCACCATGGATTGCCCGCCAGAGCGCGGATAGCTGATCAAGGACAGCGATGGCTCGGACGACAGGATCGGGAACCACCCATCGGTGCGCAAGCCCCTCGGGACCCGGCGCGCCTTTGCGGATGGCCCCTGTCAGATAGGCATAGGCCTCACCGTCGTCCCCCTCATGCCACTCGATGCAGCCTGTTTCGAGGGCGAGGATCTCCGATGCTCGGGCACCCACCAGATATGCGATGACGATGAAGCAGGCGTCATAGAGCCTAAGGATACGATCGTTCAGCCCGTCGATGGGCCTGTGGGTCAGTGTCTCGGGCCGGCCTGGACACATCTCTATGGGCGGCTGCGATCGGAGATAAGCCGAGGCTCGGTATGTTTGTGCGTCATACGTGCCCCCCTGCTGCTTGGCTTCATCATAGATTGCCTGCGCCGCTTCGCGCATTTCGATGATCTGGTCAGCGGGCTCGCCGATCAGATGGAGCGCAGCAGATATCAGCGGGACCGCGACCGCATCCGGCGTATGCGGCTTCTTCGTCCCGTCGTGCCAGGTGCCGAGGCGTGTGAGCATTGGCAACGGTTGCGGCGGAGCTTCCGCCAGCTTGAAGCGCTGCTCATAGAAGGCTCTGATGATCCTGTGGTAGTTGCGTACGGTGCTATAGGAGAGCCCGCGTTCGCCGAAGTCGTAGAACAAGCGCTCGATTGCCCGGCGGTCAAGCCCGGCCCAGCTTTCAACCCGGTTTGCCACCATCCACTGAAGGACGACACGCAGATAATCTGCATAGCGGGCAAGAGTATGGAGCGCGACCGCTTTGCGGCCGTCAGGTGGATCGGCATGCAGCGACCAGATGAGCTGCTTGGCCGGCTGTCGTAGTCGACGCCATTTATCCTCGTTGAACCGGCTACCGTCCGGCATCCTGAACGACCAGTCGATCCTGAAGGCATGATCCCGATGGCCCGGCACATCACGGGCGAGTTGCCACTGATCGTCGGCAAAGTCCGATTCCGGGGATACGCGGACCGGAAGGCCGGGCGTTGCCGCGATCTGTGGAACGATGTTCATTCGATATCCGGTAATGCGGGAAGGCTGTCGGCGAGCTGTTCGGCATCCTTGTGCAGTTTTGCCGGGAACGCAGGCAGCAGATCCTGCTCAAGAACGCGCAGGCTCGGGGCGTAGAAGATATTCCACCTCTCGGCATCGATCCGATCCCGGGATGCCAGTAAATGGCGGTGAGCCTGAACAACGCGCGCGCAATGGTCGATATCGAGCGGAACGATCAGGCCAGGACATGTAAGACAACCACCCAGGTGCCGACAGACACGCTTGCCGCCCGCGCCATCGCTCTCGACCGGCATCATGCAGCGGTGCCCGAACAAGGCCGTCACGGCGCCTGGACCGGGCAGCGACGTATCACCTTCTTCCGGTTCCGGCGTCATGACCCAGGCGACCATCATCCGCTGGAGGCGGACAATGGTCTCGCGCTCAAGCCGACGCGCTGCCGGTCCTTCCACATAGGCGTCGGTCGTCACCGGGTCGCGATGATTGAGGATGGCGGCCGTCGCCAGGAGATCGCCACCCGAGGCCAGGTAATGCTGTGTCGCGACACTCCCTCTCAACTGGCCCGGTGAGAAGCGAGGCAAGGATCGCCGAGGGCGATCGGGATGATCGAGATTCCATTTGGCGATCCTCCGGTTAGCTCCCTTTATGAACCGATCGAGACGGCCGAGGAGTGTGCTGAACGAGATCAGCCCGGCAGGACTGCCATGCTGCCTTTGTGGTGCGCCCGTCAGATAATATACGAGGAAGAGACGTTCGCGATGCTGGTCAGGAACGTGGAGCACGAGGGGCGCCGTCATCGCCAACAGCATTTCAATGAGGCGCGGCGCGGAGCGCGGCCGTCGAACATCGAACGAGCGGCGCTGCATCTTCGGATTGGGCGCGGTCTTGTGCTTTAGCCACTCGACCAGCACCCGGTTGTCGTCGATCGGGTGAGCGACAAGACAGTCGCGGCGGATCTCGCGAAGCGGGTCCGGGTTGGCGGCGAGCTGGATAGCCAGGGCGATATAGAACGGAACGACCGTTCGCGTGGTCAGGTGATAATGCTCCGCGATGCCGCTGCGCCAGCCCCAGCGCAGAAGCCGGCTGTGCGGCACGCGAGCTTCCTTCAACTGGTTCCAGGTCGGCGCAAGACCTCCTGTCAGGCGATGAAGCCGCCAGATCGCGCTGTCCAGGCTCTCCCCGCGTTCGGCACGCGCAGGCGCCTCTGCCGCAGCGATAATCACCTGTCCCCGCTGGAACGTCGCCCATGCGGCATCGATCTCTTCGTAACAGGCCATGAGGATGGCCTGCAGATCCTCCTTCGACAGTCGCGCCTTGGAGTCATGGTGGCGACTGCCGGGAACCGGATTGTAAGGGATCGCGAGAGGCGAACCGAAGAGGTGCGGATCAGCCTGCTCGGCACGCTCGAGTAGCGGACGGATCAATGCCAACTGCGTGGCTATCGTCGGCCGCTTGAGCCGTTTTCCTGCCTCGTCGGGTCGGGCGAGGAAGGCCAGATAACGCTTCATCGTGCCGGCATTCACCTGAGCGGCGCTGGTCACGCCCTCGCTCGCGAGGAACCCGGCGAAGCGGCGCAGCGCACGCCATCGGGTCGGGCGCGTGCGAACCGTTGTCCCTGCATCGTTCAGGCGGAAGGCGGCCATCAGCGGACCCACCATATCTGGTGGTAGAGACAGCGTGGCGGGGTCGAAGCGCTGCACGCTGCCATCGCGAGCATCGCGGAAGATGACGATCTCTGTCGAGGCGACGGGATCGGATGTCGCTGTCGGGCGCCGGATACGCCGATCGAGTTTCCGGCTATTCGGCATCGGGAATGAGTTCGCCGTAAAGCCATGCAAGGCTCTCGGAGAGATCGCGTTCGTGGACCTCGACACACCGCAGATAAATGGCGGTCGTCGCGATCGAGCGATGACCCATCAGCACTTGCAGGACCTTCAACGGATTGAGATCGGGGTTGTCGCGCGCCTGCTGCTGAAGGCGCGCCAGCATCACCATCGCGAACGTGTGCCTCAGCCAGTGGAAGCTGCCCTTGAGCTTGGCGTCGGCGAAGCCTTTGGCGAACAGCGCCGTGAGCCGTTTCGGCGATAGAGCCGTCCCGTGGGTCGTGAGGAGAAGATTGGCAGGTGGCTGATAGCGCCGGTCGCGGGCACGGGCGCGGCGGACAACGCGCGCGCGGTCCTCGCCCGCATACCAGTCGGTGCGGTCGATCAAGCGGATCGGCGGATAGACCGTGCGGGGGCGGTCCCCCTTGGTGATGCGCAGCGGGATGCCGACGAGCGGCTGATCTTCGGCGGATAGCTGATGGCTGTCGGGCACCATGTCGAGGGTCATCCCGCAGATTTCCTTGCGACGAAGCCCCGCTGTAAGAGCCCACTCGGCCGCAAGGTGCGGCGTAGGACCAAGGTGCGCGAAGAGCCGATCGAGTTCGGCGGCACGCAGCGGTCGCGGCAGCTTCTCGGGCTGCGACAGCGTCAGCATATTGGTCGCCGCAAGACGAGGACCATGCCCTTCTTCCTTGAAGGTCACGATGACGCGCTCGCGCCGCCGGAAGGGAAGCTCGCCGATCAGCCCCTCCTCCAGCGCCCATTCATAGAAGCGGCAGACGCTCATTACGCGCGCATTGATCGTCGCCCGCTCATAGGCCCTGTCCGTGTGCGAACTCGGGTTTGCGATCATGCGGTCGCGATATGCGCCGATGACGCCTTCATCGACCGATTGCCAGTCAAGATCGGACTGCTCGAGCGTGTCGAACCAGTCGTAGATGTGTTCGGCGTAAGTTCGCACCGTATCTGGCGCGCAGCCGCGAAGCGAGGCGTGCTCCAGCAGCCACGCAAAGGCCGGTTCGATGATCGCCATCCTGGCATCGAACAGGATCGGGAACCCGAGAGGTATTCCCGGCACGCCGGCGACAGCGCGGATAATTGAGACCATGGCGCGCGTCTCCTCCGCTCATGAGGATCGAGAACCACTATAGCAGAATGAAGACACTATAAGGTCGCGCGTGCGATGCGTAGATCACTATTCAGGGTAGTTAGCGCGCCTCATGATGCCATGAGCGGGCGATAGTCAGCGTCGCCACCCATTTCCTCGGCCCAGATGGCCATCCTAAAATCGTCCAGCGTGAGGCCGCATTCTTCCAGCATCTGCGCGGCCAGCAACGGATATTCCGCAATCGCATCCGCAAAGTCATCACGATGGCCGTAATAGTGGTCGTGCCAGCCCCACCGATCGTCTTCCTGCTTCGAGGGATCGCGCTCGATCACCAGCAAGGAAGCATCGAGGCGTAGCATCGCGGCAAGCAACTTCTCGCAATGATCGACGTCGAGCGTTTCCCTGGGGCCGTGCTGCCCCTGATAGCCCACCGACAGGTTGGTACATTCGGGTATAAGGCCCGCATATTCGTTGGTGTCGGTATAGACGCCCGTGTCGTCGGGTCTGTAGCGGAAGCCCGGGTTCAGGCCGTTGAGCGCGGACGCCAGGCTAATCGCAAAAGCGTCCGAGCATGTCCGCCCGTAGCTTTGATGCGTGATGACGTCGCCCGAGCCGGCACGGTCGAAGGCGATGGCCGCATCGATATCCTTCAACAGGTCCGGCGTATGGCGCTGGATCCAGCGGGAACCGAGGCAGCCTTGCTCCTCGCCGCGATGGAACAGGTAAAGGCCGGGCCGGCCTGCCGCGATCATGTTGAGCATGATCCAGACACCAGCACCATCATCGGCGCCAAGCGACATCCCGGCCTTGCCGTTGCACAAGCCCGCGATTCCGAGCTGGTCGATGCCCACGTCCTGCTGTCCGCCGCGCGCCGCCACCGTGTCGACGTGGCAGCTCCACATCACGTGAGGCTGGTCGCCGATAGCGATCATCCGATTGCCGAAGGCGTCGGCCGTCATGCCGGGAACCCGGTCGAGATACTCCCGGCAGAAGGCGCGTTCGATCGCGCTGTCATGAGGCCGGGCCCACGACAGGATTTCGAGCAGGCCGGTGCGGCCCGCGACATCATGGTAGATCATGGGATCAGGCTCCTGCGAGGGAAGCGGCTGCCGCCAAGTGCGGCGCCGTCATCGCGATGGCGGGAAGGAAGTTTTCGGGGGTGCAAGGCGACTGATCGAGACCACCTTGCGAACAAGCAGCATCGCCCGGCTCACGGACATCGTGCCGAAGTTCTTCGAGGCGGCGCCGCTCTGCCTCGTCCCGCTCGCGCTTCAGCCGCGCCTCTCGGGCTCGCTCTCCAGCGGCTTGCCATTTGGCAACCTCCGCATGGATCGCCGCCATTTCTTCGTGGAACTGCCGGTAAGCAAGGATATGGGCATTGGCGAGAGCGGCATCGTCATCGTCGAACGGCTCGGGAAGCTGATCCTCCGACAGCCATTCACCGTGATATTCGGTGAGATCCTCTATGTGGAACCATTCGGCGGAACCATCGCATTGGCGACAGCAGCCGCTGACCCACCATTCGCAGCGATCTTCGAGATAGACGGCGCCAAAATCCCCCGCATCCTCTTCAAGGACAGTATGCGAGGCATTGTCGGCATAGACGGTGACGAAGGTCTCGACGTCGCTATAGGAACGCTCGTTGTGGTCGCAGAAGGTCGTATGGTTGTTATAGCAACTGTAGCACCACTCTTCAGATGAGCCGTCGGCGTAATAGACCTCGTCATGCGACCTGGTGTCGTCGTCGCAGCGCGGACAGTACCAAGGGCTATGACCCAGCCCATTGGTGTTCTCGGACGAGATGCTCCCGCGGCCGACAACGAGGTATTTGCCATCGTCGGCGAGGTCGTCGCCTGCATCGATATACGGGACGACGAAGTTGTCATCATCCTCGATCCGCCGAACGCGGGCGCCGTTCAGACCGCCCTCGGTGTAGCCGGCGTTCTCGAGGAGCAGCCTCAGACGCGAGACGTCGCCATAAATGCTCGTGTAGATCTTGCGGCTCGGCCAGACGATGCTGCGGGCCTTCGCATCTTCGCGGGAACCGATATAGGCGAGCGCCGTGTCCGGACCGGCATAGACCCGGACAGGATGGCATGAACTTTCGAAGTCGCTCGCCTCATGGGCCATGCAGCTGCTGGGACCGCCGACATAGACGTCTTCGATTTCGTCGGCGTCCTGGGTGATCTTGAGGGTATCTTCCTCCAACTGCACCGACAGCCTGGCGCACCAACCCTCGATCGCATTGTTGTCGAGATGGTCGGAGAAGAAGCGATTGAGGTAGCGACCGGGCGACATCACCAGCTGGCGGTCGATCTGCCCCTTCGCTGCGTTTTCGGTGAACGCGATCTTCCCCGCCTGCTCGGTGGAGACGTGGCAAAAATGCTCGTCATGCCGTGCCTGATACCAGGGCTCGTCGTGCCAGGGGGTCTGCGCGTAAGTGCCGTCGGCAAAACGCAGCTTCTCGCGGACCTGCCAGTCGATATCGTCCGCACACGATCCGGCGACCGCTATGCGAAGTTGGGATTCGGGCGAGCGTTGGAGCAGTCGTTGCCGAGCAGCCTCGGCATCTTCGAACGATGGCCAGAGATATTGCTGGTCACCGGTCGGCGCCAAGCAGAACTCGATCGTTATCGGCCGCCACTCGGTAGCCGAGTGCGGATACAGGATTTGGAACTGTGCCATGGGCGTGACTCCACGCAGCCGCGCGCGGTCGCGCGGGCTGGATTGATTGATTGAGATTGCGGGTGGTTCAGCGCGGGAGCGGCAGTACGACCTTGACTAAGACGCCGGCGGCGCTCCCTCGGTTCGCCTCAGGCGGCTAAGCGATGGCTTCCATGCGTCGCTGCGCGACGCGAGGGACGGGCCGACCACCGCCAGCTCTTTGGGTTAGCGCGGCGGTCGGCCCGCCCCTCATCGCGACCAAAGGAGACAGTCTCTCGGAGAGGACCTAAACGCTGCTTGGTGGACTCGAAGCGCGAGCGGGCCGATGCCTTCGCCCCGCTATTCAAAGTGGTGTTCTCGAGACCATCGACGACGCCGGTGAGTTCCAGGGCTTTTTCCATGTTCCGGTGGATGATGGACCAGGCATTGGCGTAAGTGTCGTAGATCTCGATCTGCGCGGGCGTCAGTTCGTGCCGCAGGATCTCATATTCGACACCGGCGAAGCTCAGCGCTCGCGCCATGTAGAGCCCAGTCGCCTTGAGATCGCGTGCGACCAATTCCATGGCGGCGATCCCGCCCTGGCGAATGCTGGAGATGAATTGCTCGCGATTGGCGAACGCCGTCTCCGGTCCCCAGAGCCCGAGCCGCACGGCATAGGCAAGGTTGTTGACCTCGGACGCCCCCGTCGCAGAGGCGTAGAGGATCCGCGCGGCGGGCAGATGGTTCTGGAGCCGAACGCCGCTGATGCCCTGTTGCGATCCCTCCTTGGCTCCGAGTGCGCCCTCGCCTCCTGCGACACCGCCCATCTCGTGCGCTTCGTCGAAGGCGATGACGCCGTCGAAATCGGCGCCGGCCCAGTCGATGATCTGCTTCAGCCGGCTATGTTCCCCGCGCATCGATCGAAGGGTCGGATAGGTGACCAGAAGGACGCCCTGGTCAAGCCTGATGGGTTCGTCGATCTTCCAGTTCGATATGGGCTGAATGTCACCGGCGAGCCCGCCGAGGGCCGTCCAATCACGGCGAGCATCTTCGAGCAGATATCTAAACTGTCTAGGGTGTCTCACTTCTTTTATTGCGAGGCTGGACATGGGCGTTTCTCGGGAACGGCAGGACAGCGGCGCGCGCAGCGCGCTGCTCTTCCTGCCTTTGTTGCAGGGCTCGGGCCTGGATGTGCTGGGCGCGGATATGCATAGCCCGGCGCTCCTCTCTCGCCTTTTCAGGCCCGCCCCTCGGTGGCATACCTCTCGCTCTGGCAGCAGCAATGGCATCACGGCAGGCGGCCACGATGGCGGTAGCGCGGTTTGCCGTTGCCCGGCTCATGCCAGCCTCGCGCGCAAGGTTGGCGACGGTCAGGCGACCATCGGTTCGCGTTGGGCATCCGTCGATGAGGCGCGCAAGCGCCTGACGTAGCGCTTCCTCGGTCGTGCGGCTGACGGGCAGTGTCATTCAGCATCTCCTGATTTCAGAGGCGCGATCAGCTTGCGCTTCCGCTCATTGTCGCGCCTCAACGCTTCGCGCTGAACACACGATAGCCGTTTGCTGCGCAACAACACGTCCGTCTCGGCGATCGAGGCTTCCCATACCGGCAAGTGCCGCATCGTGACGCAGGAGTTGGGGCATCGATCCGGGGCGCATTGCGAGAGCAGCGGGTCTACTCTTTGCCCCATGTTGCGCTTATCGAGGCACAGGGCCGTGGCGGGATCGAAGAAGCAGTCTGTCAGATGGCCAACGTGAAGCGTTCGTGCCAGATGTGCCAGCATCGCCTTGATGCGCCCCTTGTCGACAATACGCCCAGGGAACGGCCCAAGCTCCCGGCCCACGCGATCATATTCCTGCGTAAGGCGTAATGCGGCGGGACCAGCTAGGCGCTTGGAGCGAAGATGCGCTTCATAATGCTCGACGATATCGTCGAGTTGGCCAAGTGCGCGTTCCTGTTCGACCTCCTGTCGGAAGCCGGAAGCCGAAGAGCCCGCATAGCCATCGAACATGGCGACCGACGCATGCTTATACTGGATCTTGCCAGCAACCACTCCGAACGGCCGATTGGCGATATACCAAGCCAGCGTTCGTCGGAACTGCAAGGTCGTAAACGACCAGGGATGCCCCTCCACCAGAGGGAAGACAGGCTCATCTGGCTTGCCATAGCGCTGGTCGATCGTAGCGCGGAGCCGATTGATTTGGGCCACGATGTGCGGGATTCCATGTCCTGACGTTTCATTGTGCCCATTGAGAACAAGCCAGAGTTCATCTTCGCCACGATGACGGCGGTGGTGGGCGGCAAGACGTTCCGCGATAGCAACCGCCCGATCGACCGGAGCGATAGTGATCCATTCCGCAGCCTCGCCCCGTGTACCTCGATCCTTGAAGACCGTGCTGCGGACCGCCAGACGCTCGATCATGCCATCAGCGCTACATGAGCGCGCTACGGCGCCGGGCCGCATCGCCTGTACCTCGCCGTCGCGCATCCCACTCAGATAGGCGCACAGGATGTAGGCTGCCGTTTGAAGGTTTACCTCTTCCTCAACCAGGCTGTGGGCATCGAACCGGCCCCGCCAGGGCCGGCCGGTATCCGGATCTATCGAGATTGGCGTGTCCATGCCGCCACGCTCGACACCCAGTTCGATCGCTGCCTGGCGGATCAGGTCATAGGCTTTGCTGTTTTCCTGAACCGACTGCATATTCACATCGATCTGGAACGTGATGAGGCGAAGGTTGATGACCTCTCCCCGCAGGGGTGTCGCGCGCGACAGCGCTGGCGCAACACCCGTCCTGTTAGGATTTTCCCAGACAGGGACGCCGCGCCCGGATCTCCGCCGCTCATCGAGCCAGGCATTGACGCGTGCCAGCACGTCAGTTCGCGGGCGTAAGTGCGGCCTAGCCGCGCGTTTCGCTTGCAATGTTGTTAATTCGGCACGTGCTGCAAATATATCGACCGAGTAGAGTTCGATATATTTCAGCGACCAGTGGAGCAGTGCGCCTATCACCGGCTCGGGGATCCGCGGCGTCCGGTTCTCTCCAGGTTTTGGACCGTTACACCCGGCGACACGGTAGATGGTCCGCCCGCCCCAAGGCGTGAAGGCAAGACCTCCACAGGTCAGATAGGCTGCGAACCGGCGTAGTTCCACGATCGGTTTCAGGTAGCGTGCGAACGAGCGGCGGCCACCGGACGTCGTCGCGAGCAACATGACGCGATAATCGTCGATCGTCTCCTGATCGATCAGCGCCGTATCGAACCGGCCGTGTCGCTCCCGCACATAGCCCATGAAGCGCTGGAGTTGCTGCAGTGCGTTTCGCGCAGATGACGGGCGAAGCCGACCATATCTCTCGCCAGCGCGAACATTCAGGCTAGCGAAGATATATTCCTTGGCCGTAAGCTGCTCGACTGGACAGCCGATAGTGCTGAAGTCGAGCATATTCATTTTGCAATAAGCGCGCGCCTGGAAGACCCCCGGGTTCATATCCCATAGGTCATCGCCGAACCGCGACAGGCCATCGCGATCTGCGTCGGCCCTTAGCGGTGTGGACGCGAGCACGATATCGTCGAGGTTGCGATAGATCGAGGCCAGGGGCGCAAGCGCAGCGGCGGGCCGTTGTTTCACCATGCCGCAAGCTCGGGAGGCAGATAGAGAAGGTTTGATCCCGCTTCCAAGGCTTTCGCGCGCGCATCCGCCACAAGCTGCGCCGGGAACGCCGGTATGATCTGATCGACGATGCGATGATGAGCGCGGCCGAACCGAGCCGACCATGACGCCTCGTCCATTCCCGCACGCTGCTCGATCATGAACAGATCGAACGCGATCAGCGCAGGCAGCTTGCGCGTCGTGATCACGGCGTTCGCACATTCAAGGCAGCCCCAGAAGGGCGTCGGACAAGCTTCCCCCGATGACGCGAACGGGCTTTCATAATAGCCGCCGCAACTTGCGAGCCATACGTCCTCTTCGCCGCCCAAGAGAGCTGGAACGCGGTCGGCTGCGACCGGGAGTTCGACCGAGCCCGGATCGGCGCGGACGGCCTTTTCCATGGCGGGCGGAACGAGTGTCGGCTTCAACGCGGCATCCAGTGCAGCATGAAGGGCGTCGGCAACCGTGCGTTCGTGAACGTGACTCAATGCCGGGATATCAGCATAGTGGTTTGCTGCAACAGGGATCGAGTGACCGATCGCGAAGTCAGCAAGCTGGCCGTGGGTTTGCAGATAGCGCTCGGCCTTGTGGGTCTTGCGGAGCCGAGACAGCTCGAGCTTGAGTGGGCAGCCCTCATGATCCGTGAGCGCATGATGCGTGACGAAGGCTTCTACGCTTCCGCGGCTGTTTCTTCCCTCGAGCAGCTTATAACCATCCCAGTAGGCCCAGAGCGCATCTGTCCCTAGATATCGGCGCGCCCGCGCCGTCAGGCTGATGGCCTGACGGATGATCGCGCCAGGTGTGGAACTGGCCCCGTCGCGTATCCGCAGATGTTTCCATTCCGCACCGCGCGCGCGACGTTTGCGATATTCGACCTCTACATAGCCGCGTGTCGGATTGCGGAGACAGTCTGCCTTCAGGCTTCTGAGGCATTCGATCTCGATCCCGGTGTCCAGTGACAGCGACACCAGGAACGCGATGAAGTCGAGGCGGGTCAGATAGATTGTACCGTGTAGCGTTGTGCTGCTCAAGGGCGGGCTTCCACTGTTCTGAAGCCCGCTCTTGAGCAGCCGTAATGGCGGAACGCGGGTGCTAAGCTTACCATCGCGCGCAAGGGCAAGCAGAACCTCGGCATAGAAGCCGCTCAGCTTCGGGTTGGCGGCTATGTCCGGCCTTGGCCCGGGCATCGTATCACCGAGTAGGATGCGTGCGGCCGCCTCAGTGATCTGTTTCCTGGCAGCCGAGCGAAGCGCGGCTGCGATGCCGCTGCTATAGGCGTCCCGTGGCCGGGAGTGGATAAATTCGCCGCTTCCAAGCCAGCTCAGCCGATGCTCCATGTCCGGCGGGAAGCGGCCAGGGTACATTTCGACAGCAAGACGCATCAGCGAGATCAGATGGCTGAGCACTCGACGGAGATGCTGTTCGGATTTCCCATTGTGCCTCAGCCAGTTTTCATAGCTGTCGATCAAGTCGGCCGTCATGCCGTCAAGACCATCGATCCTCACCCCTGCGGCATCCAGGAAGCGCCAGAACTGCCGTAGATCGAGCACCTTGCAGTAAATCGACCGACCGACCGGCGCCGGACCCAACTGGCGGATATGCTCTTGCACGAGTGGCGCCATTGCGATCGTGAAGGAAGGGTGCGGCCAGCTTGTCAGGTCAACCAGTCGCTCCCCACCGTCCTGGAGGAGAACGCGAAAGCGCCGGGGATCGTGAGTTTCGGTAATTGTCGCCAGATTGATTCCGTCCAGCGGCGTGTCCGCATCGATGTCCGGGAAGGTTGCCCGGCGGCCCCGCCGCTTCACGCCGCTACGCTCGCGGCGCTGACGTCCAGACCCCATTGCTCGACCGCTGCGTCGATCAACGCCTGGCATTCGTCGAGATGATCGAGGTAGATGTAGGTACTCTCGATCCGGCTGTGGCCCATCAGGCGCTGGAGCTTGAGAAGCGGATCGCCGATCAGACGACGATAGGCGGGACTCATCCGGCCCGCGCGTTCCTCCAGAAGCCACGCCATCTGCTCGCGCAGCAGCAGCGTCAGCATGTGGACGGCGAAGGTGTGGCGCAGCATGTGCGGCGTCACATCGATGTCGAGGCCGAAGCGGCGGCATCGCGCGCTGGCCCGCATAAACACCGCTTCCCATGCCGCCATCGGCATCGGCAGCCCGCCTTCGGTCAGCCACAGCACCAGCGGCTCCCGCGACTGCCGATGGATCAACCGGCCGCGCTCGCCGGGATTAAGGTTGTTGAAGCGGATCGGACTGGATGGCTGATCGTCGAGTCGAAGGGATCGCCGGTCATGACTGGCGACCATCAACGGCGCCTCGATTCGTTCCCATCTCCGGCGAAGCCCGTAGCGGTCCAGCGCGTTTGCGCGCTCCACGTCGGCATAATCACGCAGCCGCCTGAGCAGTCGTAGCGGTAATCGGACCTCACGGCCCTTGTTGCCCTTGGCCGTTGCCGCCGCGATCGGGAACGGGATCGAACGCTGATCGGGATGAGAGTCGAGTGCCGGTAATTCCGCGAGCAGCAGGCTAGAACCTTCCTGCAACCGTAAGCCGGTCGTCACCAGCAGCTCCGCGAAGAGGGCATTGCGTTCGCCGTTGCGGCCACACCAGCCCGGATCTTCGCCACCATCGGGAAGCCGTCCGCGCAGCCCGACATCGCGGAACAGCAGATAGCGGTCCAGCGACAGGAAGCGGGTGTTTCGCTTACGGGAGCCCGCCTCGCGGGCCATATTCGCTGCGATGCCGACGGTGCCCCCATCGGTCGTGCGCCCCCACATCTGGCGATAGGTGAACGGTGCCTTGTCGATCAGCTTTTCCTCGACCGCCCATCGATACAGCTTGTCGAGCGCGGCAATGGAACGATTCCATGACTGGGCTGATATGCGATGCGTCGGGGATGACAGTCGGCGCGCCCTATGGAAGGCTGCGATGTCCTCGCGATCCACCGCCCATAAAGATTTTCCATCGCGCCGCTCCGCGAGGAAGCGCAGCCACACGACGATATCGCGCGCATAGGCGCGCAGGCTGTTCAGCGATCGAACGCCCATGGTCGGAGCGGCACGAAAGAACCTGTTGAGGTCGTGGTCGTAGCTGCCATCCTCTCCGAGGATGAAGGGCATGCCCTCGACAAGGCCGAAGCTTTCCATCGCCGCTATCTCGGCCGTGGTAAGTTGATCGACAACGCCATCGACAACGGCGGGCATTTTCAGGGCGGCGAGATCCGTGAAGAACAGTTGCGGCATGGGCCTCCGGAAACGGCAAATCACAATGCTGACCCGGCTTAAGCCGGGTCAGCATTGTGATGGGGCGCGTGATATCCATCCGTCGCGAATATCCGCCCCATTGTACCGGAGGTGCTCTCGCTAAGACAGACTCACAGAGTCTGGATAAGAGGAGGGGCGCGTTCTTGGTGACCCAGATATTGCGACGCCGCCCCTGAAGCCAGTTGTCAAGAATGGCGGCCGCGATTTGGCGACCCTTGCCTGCCCCGGTTCCGTCCCCGAGGAAGAAACCCTTTCGGTAGCCGCGGCCCTCCTCCGAGATAACGAGGCCGACACCATCCTTGTCCGGTGCGAAGCGCCCAGGGATCGTCTGAGCCCAGGCATGGCCGGCGTAAACGACGGTTTCGAGCTGGGAGGCCGAGAGCAAACGCTCTGTGACAGTCCGCTCCGGCAGCGAAGGGACGTAATCGGGGATCGGCGCTGGGATTGATCCCATGGCAACGGATTCGACGAGCGCAGTCGGGTGTTCGCCGGCTTTGTCGAAAACCAGGCGGCTTGGCCGATAGGGCAGATAGACGCCGGTCTGTTCGAGCAGCGGCGCCGGGGTTTCGAGCCTGGTGTAAGCAACCGGCAAGACATGGTTGCGCACGGCAGCGTGAAAGGCCCGGGGCATGGGCTTGGCGCTTTTGACCGCTCTGAAGAGCGAGATGCCTCCGCCCCGCTTCGGCGCGGGTGCCGGCTGATCTGCGACAAGGGACAGGCGAGGTGTCACGGTGAGAACGTCGAGCAGTTCCGCGATTGATCCACCCTGGATGACTTCTGGTGCGAGCCTGCCGGCGACCTTGTCGATGACGAAGATTCGCACGTCGATAGACGTGCCGTGTTTGAGATAGCAGCCTTCAAGTCGAACAGAGGCTTGCACTGTCGATCCGCGAAGGACGGTCTCGTAGTGGTCGCGCATTCGGGTGGTCGGTCCGAACCAGTCGGGCATGATGGCAACGAGGCGGCCCCCAGTCTGCAATCGGCGAAGTGCAGCCTGAAGATGCCGAACGGCCGCAAGATCATCGACGCCGCGGCCGAGCGACCGCGAAAACGGCGGATTCATGAGGATCAGGGAAGGACGCGGTGCGTCGCCAAGAGCAGCATCAAGAATCGCCCCATCATGGCCGGTGATCGTTGCGCCGGGGAAAACGCCGTGCAGGCGATCGCGGCGGATCGGATCGAGCTCGTTGAGATGCAGCGATCGATGAGCCCCAAGCTGTGCAACGAGCAAACCGTTGCCGGCGCTGGGCTCGAGAATGACGTCATCCTGCCGGACATCTGCGAGCAGAATCGCGACGGCCGCAATGTCGACAGGAGTCGAGAATTGCTGCCATTCGATCTGGTCTTCGCTCCGCACGGTCTGAGTGGGGAGGCGCTGCGCGAGGTCAATCCGCGCGGCGACATCGGCGAGGCTGGCCAGAGGCGCCAATGATCCACGGAGATGAAGGGCGAGTGCGTGCTCTAGCACCTCGAAGCTTGAGCGCTGCGTCCAGCGTCCTTCGGCATCGGTTCCGCCGAACGCCTGCACCATCGCCCGATTGAGATGTTGACGGGTGACCGGCTCGCCTGACGCCAGTTGGGATAGAAGGATGTGCGCAGCGGCACGGTCGCCGCGCTCGGCGGTCTGAAAAAGGTCGGTCATTTGGGAATCTCCTGCGCGGCTGCATCTGTCGCAGCGACACACCCTCGATCCCCCTCCCCTCTCTCCGCCCCGGGATCAGGTCCGGCAGTGCGCGTCGAGGAACTTTGCCCAATCCTTGAAAGCCGGCGGCGGCGGGTCGCGGCGGATGATGAGCCCGGGACGGGGATATTTCGCTTCGGCGGACGCCGCGGCGCGACGCCCTTCTGGATCATTGTCCTCTGCGATCAGCAGGGTCGTAATGCCGGGTGGAATGACCAGTTGATCGAGCCGCCTGGCGCCAAGTGAGGCCCAGCAGGGGATGTCCTTGATGCGGGTGTAGGCGCCGGCAGTCTCGAAACCTTCGGCGATCGCCAGCGTCTCGCCCCCTGCCCGGCCCCGCCATGCGCCTGTCCCAGGCACGCCGAGCATGACTTTTCGGAGGCACTTCGCTGTCGCAGGGTCGAGAAAGTTGCGCTGGATCGCGACGAGCTGCCGGATCTCGCGAACAGCAATCAGCAAAGCCGGTCGATAAACGGTTTTCGGCTTCGGGAGGTATGGGCAGCGCGAATGGAAGCGCACGTCGGCAGGCGCTGGCAACAAGTTGCGTCGCTCAAGATAGCGCTCGGCCAGCGTCCCTTTGACGCCAATGGCCTGCTCCCAGATGCGCGAGACATTGGCGCTGCCTTGCGGTCGATCCTGTTCCGGTATTGCATAATGTTGGCCGGTTCGAACCCGACGCAATTCCCGCAGAACATCATCGCGTGCGCAACCCGCGAAGCACGTCACCAGAATGCCGCGGTCACCTTGGCGGATCGAAAGACTTGGATCGTTGTCGCCATGTGCCGGGCAACGGGCCATAGCCCTGTAGCCGGTCCAGGTGCCGCCAAGAGCGCCTACGAGGTCAACAAGTTCCTGGGTCGGTCGTTTGGCCGTGAGTGGCATAGGACTACCTCCTGCTCGGTAGCCACATCCCCCCTTCCCTCTTTCAGCGCATGGCGCTGTGACCCGGACCTATCAACGATGAGGGTCGGCGCGCTCACGTTGATCGCTTCATCGGGCACGACTCGGGCTCGTTCGCAGGCGACGAACGGCTCGGACATCATCGGTCAATCGTCAGGCCGGTTCTTCCGCCGATCCGCATATTTGATCACGAAGGCCTCCCAGAGCCGCATCCATTCGGTGTCGGTCCGGGGCCTCTTGATATCGGCGAATCCCTTGCGGAATGCGTTGGCCATATCGTCGACTGACCAAGGATGGCCCTTAGTGAGACCGACACTCCGAAACGCCTGTTCGCGGTCGCCATAGGAAAGCGTTCCCGGCGGGAATGCGTGAAGCGGTTCGTCTGATTTCGCTGCGGGTTTCGTTGCCTGCGGAACGGTGCGAACCGATGATCTCGGTGCCGTTTCGACGCCTGGCGCCCCAACAAGTCGCAAATGGGGTCCGACCAATTTACGCTCCATCGGCGCTGGAGACGGATGAAGGACCACCTTCCTGCCGGAGAGATCGACGTTCGCATTGGGATAAACCGCCGAGACGAGCTGCATCGTCTCCCGCACCGTTTGACGAAAGCGCTTGCTGTCAGCCTCGTTGCCGAGGTGCTTTGCCAGTTGATCCCAAGAAATGATCTGCCCCTTGTCGGAGCCGATCCGTGGGAGGCGATAGGCAAGATAGGTATAGAGATCGAGCGCCGTTGGCGTCCCTTTAAGCTCCCGGATCGCTACTTCGTTTAATGGGACAGCGTGCTCGATAAGGTGACTGTAGAAGACCTCCGACATACGGATTTCCCGCGCGAAGGTGCCGTTCTTGTCGAGTGAACCAGCATATTCATTTGAGATCTTCACATCGCGGACCGCAAAGGCGTTGTCGTCCGTTTCGGTGCCATCCCAGCGAATCTGCCACTCGCACGCCAGCAAGCGGTCGACCTGTTCGCGCATCAGATTTGCGGTGCCACGGGGGCCATAGGACACCGTTTGATAGCCAAGCCGCCGCATCCATTCCGTGAAGTTGCGGCCGAGATAGACGTCGCGCGAACGCTTCATTACCGCCTGTGAAAGCAGATAGATGAGCGCAACCCTGGGATAGGCCCCATATGGAACACCCAGGCTTCTCATGACCGACTTGCCATCGATATTTTGAAGAACCGGCCGAGGGTTGATTGCCAGCGCGTACTTGCCGTCTTCCCGGATAATCGGGAGCGTGTCGTCCTTCGGGCGCTTGGTCGGGAGCGACATGGCGCAAAGCGCGGAATGGAGAAATGCCGGGACAGGCTCTTCGTCGTGGACTCGCAGGAAGGCGTCGAGCGTCAATTGGGTTCCGGCAGTGGAGGCAAGCTTCCGGACATTCTCTGCACCGCCATCGATCATGGCGAGTGCATATTGGTGCCCAATCGGCCTATGCTGATCTCCGTTCATTGTTCCGCCCTTCCCCGAATCTCCGGGGTCTGTGATGGCGCTGTCTCAACAGGTTTGGGTTTCGAAATCAACCCTGTTGGCAGTTTTGGCGGGAAATCAGGGGTGAGAGTTGCAATTCGACCGATGATCTCGGTGCCGCTTTTGCCGAATCGCCCCTTCCCACTTTCAAAAATCGAAATTTTGAAGCCGATTCGCGAATCGGATTGATTCAGGGATTCATGTAATAGGTATGCGCTCCGAGATCATCGGTCTGTTGGCACCGAGATCATTGGTAGGACGCACCGAGATCATCGGAAGGTACTGAGATCATCGGTATTTATCCACAGGGCATCGCTCGGTGCAGCCGGACGCAGCAAGTTTTCGGAAAGCTTGCACCGACTCGGAGATCATCGGTGCGCCTCTACCAGGGCGCATTGGCATTACCTTGAAATCCGAAACGGCTCGGAGATCATCGGTAAAGTTGTAAGTTCGATGGCCAAATCGTTGCTCGAAACTGCCAACGTCGCTATTGTGGGCCATCAAACCCACAAAAGCGGAATCTCATGGCCACTGATCCCACAAATGTCCCCGCCGATGACCTTCTGGAAGGTGGCCTGGATGTGCTTCACCGTAAAGCGCTCACGATCCTCAAGCGGATCCGCGACAGCGCGGTCGATCCAGAGACAGGGCAGAAGCGAGCCCCCACCTTCCCTATCTCCAAGGCTGCATCACTTGTCGGACGCACCGCGTCGGCGATCCGAGAAGCTGAACGCGACGGGCGTTTGCCGGAGCGTGGGCGGACGGCTTCCGGTCATCGCGTCCAATATACGCTCGAAGAACTCGATCATATGCGTGAGGTGTTCGGAACGCGTCCGTGGCGCAGCCCGGAAGATCCACCCGCCATTCTCTCGGTCTGCAATTTCAAGGGCGGTGTCGGCAAGTCCACGATCGCGCTGCACCTGGCTCAGCACTTCGCGATCAACGGCTATCGTGTGCTGTTTATCGACTGCGACAGCCAAGCTTCATCGACAATGATGTTCGGCTACCGACCAGACGTCGATCTGGAGGAGGACGACACGCTCTATGGGCATTTCCATAACCCGGAATTGCTGGGTGTGCGAAAGATCATTCGGAAGACCCACTTCCATGGGCTCGATCTGATCCCTGCGAATTTGCGGCTCTACAATCTCGAATACGAGATCGCCGGCTACCTCGCGCGCAATCAGAACCTGAACATCATCGACCTGATCGCCGAGGCCATCGACTCGGTGGTAGAAGATTACGATGTGGTGATCATGGATCCGCCTCCAGCACTCGGCATGGTCTCCATGGCGGTCCTTCAAGCAGCCAATGCGATGGTGATCCCCGTGCCGCCAAGCCTGGTCGACTTCGCATCGACGGTGTCGTTTATCGACATGGCGAAGACCACGATGAAGCAGCTCGAGCAGCTCGCGGGGAGGGGGCGCCCGGCTTACAATTTCATCCGTCTCGTCGGCAGCCGGGTCGACGACAGCAAGTCGATGCATCGTGAGATACTTTCGATGATGCGGAGCGTTTTCGGAGGCTCAATGTCTTCTTCGGTGATGGTCACCAGTGCGGAGATCGACAATGCCAGCTCGCGGATGAAGACGGTCTTTGAACTGGAAAAGCCCGTCACTTCGCACGAGGTTTACAACCGGTGCATGAGGCATCTGAATGAGGTTTGCCGAGACATCGAAGAAGACGTTTTGCGGACCTGGCCGAGCCGGGCAGGGGGGCAGCTTTGAGCAGCAGTTGCCACGTGGCAACTGCGGGCAATTGTTCGCCGTCTATGGGGCTGAAATCTGCTAAGAATGATGCGTTGTTGCCACGTGGCAACCGAGCAAGGAAAGCGTTTATAAACAGTATCATGAGCCAAATTCCAGGATCAGTTTTCCCTCAGAAAAGGGGAGCCGAAGGCGAGGCGAATTTCGGTTTGTTGCCACGTGGCAACAGACCAACAAATCGGGTCTCCAAGATGCCGGAAATTCGAGTAGGAGCGAGCCGATGACAAAAGGAAATAAGGGCTTCGGCTCGATGTTCACCGAAGGCCTGGATAATGAGGCCGAGCTTGACAATGCGAGCCCCTCGGAAGGGATCATGGCGAGCCGAAGCCAGACCCTGGCGCGGATAGCGAGCGGCAAGACGGTTACCGATCGAACGGAGTGGGTGGACCCGGCTCGTTGCCGTCCCTGGCGGATGCACAATCGCGACCTGGACCATTTGTCCGAAGAGAGCTGTCGCGATCTGATCGACTCCTTTCTCGCGGCGAAGCGGCAGCGCATCCCGGCGATCGTGCGTCGTCTGAAGGACGATCCTGACTACGATTATGAGATCATCGCTGGCGTTCGCCGGTGGTGGACCGTCCAGTGGCTCCGCGAACATCATCATCCAGAATTTGATTATCTCGTCACGATCCAGACCGTCACGGATGAAGAGGCATTCCGGGTTTCGGACGTTGAAAATCGGTCGCGAAAGGACATTTCAGACTGGGAGCGTGCAAAGGAATATGCGCGAGCGCTGTCGGAGTTTTACGAGAACTCCCAGTCCCAGATGGCGGAGCATCTCAACCTCTCGCGGTCATGGCTGAGCCGCCTGCTGGATGTTGCGAGGCTTCCTGAGGAGATCGTGGCGGCATTTTCGGACACCCACGACATTACCGTTCGAGTGGCGCGCGATATCAAACCGCTGACCAGCGAACCGAAAACTCTGAAGCGAATGCGAGACGAGGCCGAGCGCATCGAGGCCGAGCGTAGGAATGGTGGTTCCAGTCTGACCGGACCCGAGGTGGCGAAGCGACTTGTTCGTGCGACCGTTGAGGCAAAGAAGAAGGAGACTGGCGAGCGAGAGATCACGGGCAAAGGCGGAAAGACGATTCTGCGCTATGCCAGTGCCAGAGGTGGGGGGATCACGATCAAGATCGTGCCCCGGACCGGCGCCACGAAGGCCGAGCTCATGAAAGCGATCGAAGAACTGTTGCCGGCGAGCTGAGCAAAACAAGCGAGACGGCGTTTCAGTACGGAGGGCGTCCCGGTCGCTATTCGGCCCGCAGCCGGCGCTGCGCGGCAGGCGTGGTGGGCAGCGCCGCGAGGAGCTTTCGGGCACCCTGAGGTGTCACAGACAGCAGCTTCGAAACGGAGGATGCCTGGAGCCCTGGATAGGCGATCAATAGGCGCCCGAGAAGCGGCAGGCGACTTCGCTGAGTTGCACCTAAATTGGTGAGCTTGGCGACGTCATGCTCAATTGCGGAAAGCTCGCGGAGCCCCGCCGCGCTGATCTGCCCGATCTCCTTAGCGAGGAACCCGGTCAGCGCGGCAGGGGAAGGGGGCATGAACTTGGGGAGCGGCACCAGTGAGGGGATGATGCGGCTCGTGAAGCCAGCGCGGTAGAGCATGCGAGGAAGAGCGGTCGCGACGAGCCAGTTGCGATCGCGGCAGCGGGGAGGAAGCTCCAACGAGCGTCCGTCGATCGCAACAACCTCCGAGGCGCCGACCGGAAGACGCTCGGTCATTTCGGCAAGAGCGAACACGCGCTCGGCGATGGACCGGAGATCGGCGACGGGGAAGGGTGCATCCGCCGCAGACTTCACCTGACGCCAGAGCGGGCCGAAGTGTGCGAGATCGTCTCCACCATAGCGCTCAGCCTCTGCACGGTCGTCGAGGATGGTTCGGAGAGCATTGAGGGATGCGCGGCCAACCGGGTCTCTGACATCCTCGTCCCGACTTAGTGCGAGGTGGAAAATGGACGCCACCGATATCGGATCGTTGAGACCTTCGGAGGCGCGGGGAGGGGCGCTTCGCCCCGCGATCCAATCCTGCAGGTCGCCGACAGCGATCGGCACGCCGGCGAGACCTGCTAACGCCGCGGCGCCGTGAAGGCGCGATCGCGCAAGGAAAATGTCGGCGCTTGTACTATGATGAAGCCGGCCGTCGAGCCGGCCGAGCAGCAACATTGGGTCATTTGCGCGGCGGTCGACGATCTCCTGCATCGCTCTTACGCTTAGCGCGTGAGGAAACCAAAGTCAGCAGTTGGTTTCGCCTCATGCTATCGTCGAAAAGTTCATATGCGATAATTGCACTTATCACATAAGCGGAATTGACCCCTCCTTATAGGGTGCGCTACAAGCCCGCCTGAGGAGCGCGGCGCGTCATGGCCACCGAAACCGCCCTGAAGGGGCCAGAAACCGCTGTGGCGCCGCCTGAGGCGGTTCTGCCGGCTGTCAGGGCGCCGGCCGACCTCGCGTGGACGATCGTGCAGATGCACGCCGGCGAGCGCATCACCGTCAACGAGGCGCTGATCGCCGCTTATCAGGCCGCCTCGTCACCCCACAGCATCCGCGCGCTTAAATCCGACATCGAGGCGTTCGACGCCTGGTGCCGGCGCACCAACCGGATCGCGTTGCCGGCAACGGCCGAGACGGTGGTTGACTATCTCGATGCGCGGGCGGGGAAGGGGAGCCGTCCCGCCTCGCTATCCCGGTACAAGGCGTCGATCGCCAAGATCCACCAGCTGCTCGACCTCAAAGACCCAACACCCGCGCCGCTGGTCAAGCTGCGGCTGCAGGCGGTGCGCCGTGAGAAGGGCGCGGCGCAGAAGCAGGCGCGGCCATTGCGGTTCAAGGGGCCGGTGCGCGACGTCGAGCGCGACAAGGCGCGCGGGCTCAACATCCGCGCTTTGCTCGAGAGCTGTGGAGACGATCTGCCGGGGCTGCGCGATCGCGCGCTGCTCTCTGCTGCCTACGATACTGGGCTGCGCGCCTCGGAGCTGGTGGCGGTTACCGTTGAGCATATTGAGGAAGCGATCGACCCCGAGGCGCGGCTGCTGCAGATCCTACGAAGCAAGGGCGATCAAGACGGGGAGGGGGCGACCGCCTATCTTAGCCCTCGGACCGTCGCGGCGATCGCGGCCTGGACTGTGGCGGCCGAGATCACGGCAGGGCCGCTGTTCCGGCGGGTGCAGGTGCGGCGCTACAAGGCGCGCGCAGCGGTGCGTGGTCGGCCGATCGACAGCATCTCGGGGCGGGAGACCTGGGACCTACGTAAGACGCTGTCCAAGCCTGCCGTGAAAGCGCGGGTCGAATATGACGTCGGCACCGTTGCGCTGCACCCGGGGTCGATCGGGCCGATCTTCCGGTCGATCATCCAGCGCGCGTTCGATCGTGGCGCTTTGCCCGATCTGACTGCGGAAGATCTGGCGCGGCTGCTGAAGGGGATCAGCGCGCACTCGACGCGGATCGGGCTCAACCAGGACCTGTTCGCCAGCGGCGAGGATCTGGCCGGAATCATGGACGCACTCCGGTGGAAATCGCCGCGCATGCCGCTCGCCTACAATCGCAATTTGGCTGCGGAGCAGGGGGCAGCGGGGCGGCTGATGGCAAAGATTGGGTAGAAACGACCTTGGGCGCGATAACGCGTTCGAAAGGCAAGATCGGTGCCAAATCCGTCAGCGCGGGTTTTCGGGGCCTATGAAAATCATCATTCCGCCGACCAGCAATCCGATAATCCTTTTGGCCGCCTTGAACCCTGCTTGCGCGCGGCTCTGAGCGAAGCCCGATTTAACGTAATCGACACAATCGGCCGCCTCGCCGCAGATAATGAGGCGGCGCATGTTCTGGTAGTAAAACGCGATTGGCGTTGTCAGGAAGCTTCGCGATTTGGCCCTCTCAGACCGGCTTCAACCTGATTTTCTTCTCGATCACCGCGGCCGCCTTTTCGGCTTTCTTGCGAGCGTTGAACACCTTGCGCATGTAGCGCTGATCCTGCTCGGTCAGCGTCTTTTCCGCTTCAAGGAACTGCTCGGTCTCCTCCTCGAGGATGTGATCGAGATATTCTTCCTTGAGGCCCGAAAAATGGCGCAGCCAACCCGGTGCGGTGATGTCGCGCGCGGCGGCATCCGCCATCAGCTTGTCGAGCTTATGATGATCGCCGACGGCGTGACGCGCGAACGGGGTTGTTTCCGGATTACGCATCACCGTCGACCACAATGCCTGCTCTTCGGCCGCGGCATGCCCATGAACATCGCGAACGAACTCGTCGAACAACGTTTTGCGCGCCGGATCCTTAGGGCTCGTCGCCTCGATCATCGATAATAGTGCACGATGCTTGTCGTGATCTTCCACCAGGCGCCCGAAGATTGCGGGGTTGCCACGGTATCGCGTTGCGGGCGTTGAGCCGAGCCGCGCCGACACATCTGGAGCAACCGTACGGGCTTCAGCAACAGAACTGGCCTTGGCTTCCCTTTGCGTAAGCGGACTCGCCGGGCGGGCCATTTTCGTTCCTTTGCCTTTGGGGGGAGCCGAGCCGCTCATGCGAGAGTCCGAAGCTTCGGCTCGCGGTCGTAAAACCGCTTGGCGGCAGCCTTCACGAAATCAGCGCCGACGTCGGTAACGCCATCATCAGGTTCAACACCTGCCTTCGCAAGCAGAGGCTGTGCTGCCGCGTTCGCGCCGATCGCTTTCAAATGGCCGAACGCGTCCATCGCCCATTGGATAGCTGCTCCTTCTTTCATCATCGCGGCACAGCCCGCTTCGGAGAGGATAATCGCCGCCGCATCGAAGATCTGGCTCGGAGAGCCAGCGAGCTGACCATCGGCCTTTTGCAAGCTCCCATCGGAAAGCTTGGCACCACCGACCTTGGGCGCGACGATCACGGCCTTGCCCTTAGCCTCAGTCACGGCGGTTACGACCGACTTCAGTTCGCCAGCGTCGGTGCCGTCAGCGATCAGGATGCCAACCGCGCGCCCTTCGAGAGTGTTCTTCATCTTCTTGTGGATGGAGAGCGCATCCGACACCGGCATGTCGAACGGCTCACGTGCTGCCTTGGCCTTATTCGGCAGGGGAATACCGAGGCCTGTCGCTACGCGCGCGGCAAGGTCCTCGTCGACGTTGCGCAAATTAGCAACCATCCGCGGCGGCACTTGGTCGAGCAGACCAACCTTGGACAACTCGAACACAAAAGATGAAGCGATATGCGCCTGCTCGCTTTCAGTCTGGGAACGATAAAATAGCCGGGCCTGGCTATAATGATCCGCGAAGGTTTCAGAGCGGATCCGTAGCTTATCTCCGGTCTCCTCAGGGCCGGTCGCGGCGTCAACGGTGGCAAATCCCGCCGGCGCCTCACGCGGGCCGCCATCCTCGCCGTGGGCAGCAAGGCTGTTCGGCTCGTAATTGGCGCGCCCCTTGGGAACCATGGTCTGCATCAGCTCGTCCCGCTGAAAATTGTGCATCGGGCAACGCGGAGCGTTGATCGGTATCTGATGGAAGTTGGTCGTGCCGAGCCGCGATTTTTGCGTGTCCAAGTAACTGAACAGCCGGCCTTGAAGCAGGGGATCGTTCGAAAAATCGATACCTGGTACGATGTTGGTCGGCAGGAAAGCGACCTGCTCGGTTTCGGCGAAGAAGTTATCGACGTTGCGGTTGAGCGTTAGCGTGCCAATCACGCGAAGCGGTACATCCTCTTCGGGGATGAGTTTAGTCGCGTCGAGCACGTCATAAGGCTGGGCGTTGGCAAAGGCCTCATCAAATACCTGGATCGCCAACTCCCACTCGGGAAAGGCTCCTGTATCGATCGCCTCAAACAGGTCGCGGCGATGGTAGTCATTGTCTGCCGCCTGGAGCTTCAGGGCCTCATCCCAGATCGTCGACTGAATGCCAAGCTTGGGCCGCCAGTGGAATTTGACGAAGCTCGCCTTGTCCTTGGAATTGACGAGCTTGAACGTGTGGACGCCGAAGCCTTCCATCATTCGTAGCGATCGCGGCAACACCCGATCGGACATCGCCCACATCAGCATGTGCGTGGTTTCGGGCATCAGCGACGCGAAATCCCAAAAGGTGTCGTGCGCCGTGCCCGCTTGAGGATAGGCGCGATCGGCCTCCATCTTCACGGCATGAACGAGGTCGGGAAATTTGATCGCATCCTGGATGAAGAACACCGGGATATTGTTGCCGACCAGATCCCAATTGCCTTCGCGCGTGTAGAATTTGACGGCAAACCCGCGCACGTCGCGCGGTGTGTCGACCGATCCTGCACCACCAGCGACGGTCGAGAAGCGCACGAACACTTCGGTCTTCTCGCCCTTGGTGAACACGGCCGCCTTCGAAAGGTCGGAAATATCGTCGGTTGCCTCGAACACGCCGTGCGCACCGGAACCGCGGGCATGGACGATCCGCTCGGGGATGCGCTCATGATCGAAGTGGAAGATCTTCTCACGAAGGACGAAATCCTCAAGCAAAGTCGGACCCCGCGCCCCGGACTTCAGGCTGTTCTGGTTGTCCGAAACCGGCATGCCATGATTGGTCGTCAGCATGTTTCCGCTCGCTGCCTGCTGATGGGTCTCACCGCCATTGCCGGCAGAAGTCTTGATGTCCTCGCTCGCCATGATGCTCTCCTGAAAGGCTGGCGACAGTGCCGCGCTATAGGCTAAACGCGTGAGCCTTGATTTAGGCTGGATCGGCCTGACCTATTTGCGAATAAATACGAGGGTCCGGATATTGGTGTAATCAAGATCAATCGTTTGGTGTTCAATCTCCCAGGATGATCGGACACGCGACCAGTCTTTAGCATGGACCCCGCCTGCAATTCTCTTCAGCCGGTCAAGGCACCCGAACCTGCGTCGAGAGTTACGTGCACCATGGCCGATGCTTCCTTTTCCAAACCGCCGCAGTCCGTCGCGATCGTTACCGGCGGCGAGTCCGGTATCGGCCGGGCGGCCGCTCTGAAGATCGCGATTGGGGGCACGCCCGTCGTCATCACTTACTTCGCTGATCGGGGCGCTGCCGATGCCGTGCTCGCGGAGATCGAGAACGCTGGAGGCCACGGCATCGCGGTGCAGACCGACGTCGGCGACGAGCAGGCGGTGGAAGCACTGTTCGCGCGCGCCGAGGCCGAGTTCGGCATTGTCGACCAGCTCGTAAATTCCGCAGGACTCAATATGTCCGGCGTGATGCTGCGCGACATGGCGCTCGCGCAGTTCGACCGGCTGATGCGTGCCGATCTTTACGGCCCGTTCCTGACTTGCCGGCGGATGGTGCGCGCGCTCGAGGATGCCGGACGAGGCGGTCGGATCGTCAATATCTCCTCGATCCACGAGAAAGCGCCCCGACCAGGCGGCGTCGACTACGACGCCGCCAAGGGTGGGCTGGCGCAGTTGACGGCAACGCTCGCGCTCGAACTCGCGCCGAAAAAGATCGCGGTCAACGGCGTCGCGCCGGGCATGATCCTGACGCCTATGAATCAAAGTGCGCTCGACCATCCCGACGAGCTGAAGCGTAAGGAGGCGGCGATCCCCTGGGGACGCGCGGGGACGCCCGAAGAGGTGGCCGAGCTCATCGCCTTCCTGCTGTCGCCTGCGGCCGACTATATCACCGGAACAACGGTGACGATCGACGGGGCGTTGTCGCTCACCGTGGCGCAGGGGGCCTGAGACGATGGTCGCCTATGTCGTCGAGGAGCTTCAGGACGTGACGCTCGATATCGCCGGACCGGAGGGCCGACTTGCCGGTCACGACCTGATGAGCCCGTTCGTCTGGACCGAGGGAAAGACGTTCCGTCTCCTCGTTCGTGTGCTCAACAACCCGCTCGGCCCGACCGATCCGACCGGGGTAATCTGGGGCGGCGATTCCGATGACGGCGTCATGTTCCGCATGCGCCATGTGCCAGCGATCGTCCCTGGCCCCAATCCCGACGATGCCGGCGGGTGCGAGGATCCCACCGTGGTGCGCGGCGAAGGTGGCAACTATCTCGTCTTCTATACCGGCGTCGATGCAGCCCGGTCGCAAGGGTCGCTGCTCGTCGCCAAGGGGCCGGAACTGACCGAGCTTCACGAGCAGCGCGTCATGCTCAAGGCGCCGAAAAGCGAAGGCAATATCAAGGAGGCGACGCTGGCACGGGGTTCCGATGGCCAGTACCGTCTGTTCTACGAATATGCCAAGGACGGCGCTTCGCGGATCGGCATGGCGGTCGGTCAGTCGGTCGAAGGTCCGTGGACGGTGGTCGATGACCCTTTCCCGATCCGCGAGGACGCGTGGGACAATTGGCATCTGTCGACCGGCCCCATCGTGCAGGAGGACGGCCGCGACCCGGTGATGTTCTACAATGGGGCGACGGTGGACGCGCGCTGGCGGATCGGCTGGGTGAGCTTTGCGCCCGACTTCAGCCATGTCACCGGCCGCGGCGTCGAACCCGTCCTGATGCCGCCTCCGGCCAAGGTGCGTGACGCGACCGATATCGCGTTCGCGGCGTCCTGCGTCGTGATGGGCGAAAATATCTGGCTCTACTACTCGCTCGAGGACAAGATCCTGCGTCGCGCACGCGTCCGCTATTACACGTGAGCGGCCGCCTTCAAGCGAGCCAGAGCCCGGCCAGCGCCGCGATCGACACCATGACCAGGAATCCGTTGACGAGGATCAATAGCCAGCCGGGTAGCTTCGCCGTGTCTGGCTTGGGCGGCGGCACGCCCGGCGAGAACTCGCGCCAGATCGCGGCTATGAAGCAAAAGGCGCTGAACAGGATCAGCACCGAGCCGGTGCCCGCGATCATCCAGTCGGGAACCAGCTTGTCGAGCAAGGCGCGCGCACCGATGCCGGCGGCCATGGCGGCAAGCCCGGTGCGCACCCAGGCGGCATAGGTCCGCTCGGCCGCGAGCACCGTCCGATCGGCGGCGAGAACAGTGCGGCGATCGGCGCTGTCGGTTTGCTGCTCGGCGCTGGTCGCGAGCTTGTCGGCGCTCTTTACCAACTGCTTGGCCGCATGGGCGGGCTTCGCGGGTTCTGGCGGAATGTCGTCAGTCACAGGTCGACCCCGTCACCGGGGTGCAGGAGCCGGTGAAAGGTCATGCCAGCTTCCTCGAGATAGGGCTGATAGGTATCGTAGCGCTGCGTCAGGAACCAGTCGCGGGCGTAGCCGTCGTGAACGGGGATGACTTGGCTCGGACGCATCGCCTTGGCGAACTCGTAGGCGCCGATCTCGGTGAGGAACGGCGCCATCACCGGCAGCGCCAGCGCCTCAATTCCAGAGAACTGGTGGAGCCGCTCGTCGAAGCTGTCGCCGGGATTGAGAAAGCGATCATTGACTAGGAACGCTAGGACGGTCGGAATCTCTGCGGCGAGGATCGGCTCGTGGCGCACCGGCAACGCACCGACCGTGAAGGGTCCAAGGTCCAGGCTTTCTTCTCCGACCTCGTCGGCACTAAAGCCCTGGCTGCGCAACATGGCTGCGACCTTCGTACCTCCAAATATTCGCGGCGCGTCGTCGCCGACGATGGTGCGTAGCGCCTGGCAGTCGAGATGATCGGGATGGCCGTGGGTGAACAGGATAAAATCCACATCGCTGAGGTCGCGAGGGTCGACGCGCCCATCGACGAACGAGAATTTGCCCGGGTCGAACAGCAGCCGCTTGCCCTCGAGCGTCAGCCTCAAGCAGCTATGGACAAATTTCTCGATACGCATCGGGCGCCTCCTTCATCCGATCAACGCGGCGCGCGGCGATAAGTCACTCAGCCAGTCCCGCCCGACGCGTCGGGAGCGACCTGACTTCCGGATTCCTTGCCGGCCGGCGCCGCGCTGCCCTGCTTCGCGCTCAGCGCCGTCAGATACTCGACAATCGCCGGGATATCCTTTTCAGCGACCGGCGCCTTGTAAACCTCCTTCATCTTGATGACCGTTGACTTCCATTGGTCCGACGTGAGCGCAGGCTGGGTCAGTGCCATGCTCGCCGAGTGGCACGACGTGCAGTTCGCGTTGATCACGTCGGCATGAGGGCCATCGGGATATTGCTGGTCGTCGATCGGCAGGTCGATGGCGGCCGAGGTCAGAGTGAACCCGCCGAATGCGACGTTAGAGGGGGCCGGCCCACTGGGCGCTGGCGGCGGCGGGGGCACATGGCTACCGGGCGGGCCGATCGCGATAAGGACGACGGCTGCAAGGCCGACCGCGCCGAACGAGAGCGTGCCGATTGAAGGGACTTTCATCTCGGCTCTCCTCAGGACGCGGTGATGTTGGTAGTTTCGATATTGCCGCGCATGAACCCGCCCGGGTTCCAGATCGGCGCCATCGGCTGCGCAATCCCTGCCGTATTCCAGCAGCGCGACATGAGACGCACATTGCCCCGGCCCGGCAGCGGCACCTGCGTATCCCAGCGGCGGAAGCTGTACTTGCCGTGATCGGGACCGAGCCGGGTGTGATACCAAGTGCGGCCGCCATCGGTGGAGACATCGACCTTGGCGACCCCGCAATCGCCGCCCATCGCGATGCCACCGAGCGGAATCGTCCGGTCATAGGCGATCGCCTGGCCCTCGCCGAGACTTGTCACCCAGGAGCGCGGGATCATCCGGTTGATCGGGACGGTCGGGAAGTCCTTTGCACCGGGCTTCACATTGGCACCCGGGGTCGCCGGGATCTTGTAAGCCTTGGCCATCCAATATTCGTCGTCGGGGCCGGGCAGCACCTCGATGTCGTTGAGCATCTTGACCCAGTAGGTCGAATACCAGCCCGGCACGATCAGCCGGCAGGGAAAGCCGTTGAGCAAGGGCAACTGCTCGCCGTTCATGCCGAAGGCGATCATCACCTCGCCGTCGCGGGCATGGTCGATGTCGAGCGCCTTCTCGAAATCCGGCGCGCCGGCGACGACGGGCTGGTCGAGCGCGCCGAAACGCACCTGCACCGCGCCGGGCTTCACGCCGGCAAAATCGAGGATGTCGCGCAGCCGGACGCCGAGCCATTTGGCATTGCCCATCGCACCATTGCCCCATTGTGCGCCGGGCACACGCGGCTGGAACAGGCCGCGGCTGTTGCCCGAGCACTGATTGACCGCCGCCATCTCGACGCGCGGCAATCGGAGCAGCTGCGCAAGGCTGATCGAAAGCGGTCTATTGACGTGGCCGCGGACCGTGAGCCGGAAAGTATCAACATCGATCGAGGTCGGGATGTCGGCCCAGTGCCAACGCACGAAAAACTGGTCGTTGGGCGTGAAAACGTCGCGGTCGAATACCTCCATCGGGGTTTCGAGCAGCGGCGGGTGCATGCGCTGAAGGATCATGCTGCCTTTGCCGGGAAAGGCGCTGGTCATCGGCCGCCCGGCATTGCCGCCGGGAAGATGCAGGTCGACGAGACTCTGCGCGAGTGCGGGGCCGGCAGCGAGCGCGGCGCCGCCAAGCGCGGCCTGACCCAGAAAGCGGCGACGACTGCTTTCAGCGGCGAGCCAGGTGTCGAACTTGTCCATAATCGCATTCCCTTCTTCGGGCGAGCGTGGCCGACCCGGCTCGCTGAGCCAAGCGATCGGATTGTCGATTTTGATCGCCTCAGGCGATCAGTTCGGTGTTGCGATGCAGGGCGATACGAACAGATGGCCCTTCCATGCACCGGCGAGTGTCTTCGCCGCGACGACGATCCACATCAGCGCCAGGGCAAGGGTGAGCACCGTCCCGACGATGCCGAAGAAGGCCAGGTCGAAGGTCGTGCCGAGGCGAAACGTCGCGACCGTGTAGACGCCGAGCGGGAAGGTATAGCCCCACCAGCCGAGGTTGAACGGGATGCCAGCGCGCCAGTAGCGCCAGGTGATCAGCATCGCGAGCGCCAGCCACCACAGGCCAAAGCCCCAGAGCAGCAGCCCGGCGATGCTGCCGAGGCCCTGTGCCACGACGGCGATCGACGCGAGGCCGTGTGCGGAAAGGATGGCGGGCGCGTCGCCTCCCAACACCAGCATGCCCAGCGCACCGGTGCCGATCGGGCCGAGCGCAAGCCAGCTCGACGCGGCCATGCCCTCGTGCGGCAGCTTGTGCAGCGCCATGCGCAGGATGAGCAGCGCCAAGATGCTGCAGGCGACCGGCACCGAATAGGCCCAGAGCACGTAGGAGGTGAGCAGCGTCACCAGCTGCGCGTGCGGATCGACGAGATGCGGTGCGAGCAGGCCACCGCTTGCCGCCGCGACCTCGGCCGCGACCACCGGCAGAAGCCAGACGGCGGTCATGCCGTCGAGGCTGTGCTCGTGGCGAGTGAACATGAAGTAGGGAATGAGCACGCCGCAGGTCAGCGCCATCGCGACATCGATCCACCACAAGACATGCGCTACACCGACGATGCCGTCGCCGAACCGGGCAATCCCAAAGGCGAGGCAGCCGTTGATGATCGTGGCGAGGCCCATCGGGATCGTGCCGATGAACATCGACACCGTGTTGTGGCCGAAGATCCGCCGCGCCTCATGGCCAAACATTATCCAGCGCGCCGAATAGAGGCCGGTGAACAGTGCAAAGAGCGCGATGTTGAAAAGCCACAACGCCTCGCCGACCGGCTTTAGCGCCGGGCCGATGCCCGGCACCTGCGGCAGTGCCAGCGCGAGGATGCCGGTGCCCATGGTCGCGGCGAACCAGTTGGGGGTGAACTGGCGGATCATCTCGCGGGGATGATCGAGGCGCGAGAGTGGACGCAGGCCATTCAGGACGGAGGGCATATCGTCATTCACTGTGCCTGCTCCTTGATAAGGTCCGTCAGCGCATCGGCCGCACGGGTGCGGTAGCGCTCTTTGTGACGTAACGCGTGGAAAGGCCGGTCAGGCAAGCCGAGCGGTAGCTCGACCAGATCGCCGGCGTTCAGAGCGCGCGCTACGACCAATCGCGACAGCGCGGCGACCCCAGCGCCCGCTTCGACCGCTGTGCGGACGGCTTCATTCGACGGCAGCGTCATCGCGATCTTCATCCGTGCCGGGTCGAAACCGCGCGTCCGCAGCGTCTCCTCAAAGGTCGATCGGGTGCCCGATCCTTGCTCGCGGACGATCCAGCGGGCCTCGCGCAGCCAGTCCTCGTCGACCCGTTCCGTATCCTCGCTACCAACCAACACCATCGTGTCACGGCCGACCACCCAGTGCGCCAGCGCTGGCTCGTCCACCACGCCCTCCACGAACCCAAGTTCGGCCGCGCCGCTCAGCACCTGCGCGGAGGCACCCTCGGTATTGTCGATAGCTAGCTCGACAGCGATCTGCGGGTGGCGCTCGTGAAAGGCGGCGAGTTTGGACGGCAGCCAGTAGCTGGCGATCGTCTGGCTGGCGACGAGCTTGAGCGTCCCGCGCTCCAGCCCACCATATTCGGCAAGCATCATTTCCGCATGCGCGGCACGGCCCAGCACAGCGCGCGCTTCATCGAGAAACGCAGCACCAGCCTCGGTCAGCTGGATACCGCGCCCGACGCGGTGAAATAGTGGCACGCCATGGCGCCCCTCCAGGGCGGCGATCGCACCCGATGCTGCAGACTGTGTGACATTCAGCGCTTCGGCCGCACGCGTCACATGCTCTCGCTCTGCCACGCCAACGAATATTCTCAATTGCTCAAGCGTCATGATTGATCTCCTGAAGCGAGCGATACACCTCGCCGATCAATCTATCCAACGCCTTGATCAGTTCATTCCAATCTCATTTGACGATTGATTGACTGCTACAGCCACTGCCTTGTCGAGCGCCGGGCGGTCGATAGCGCCTGGGATCACCAGCTTGCCGATGACGATGCCTGGCGTACCTTGCAGGCCATAAGAGCGCGCGAGGGCGTCGGTATCGCGCAACGTTGCCGAGATCGCGCCGCGGCGCGTGTCGAGATCACGATGCAGGCGGTCCGTATCAAGCCCGGCCCGCTTCGCGGCCTGCGACATGTCGTTCGCGCTCATCTCCATTGGTGTGGTCATCAGCGCATCATGAAAAGCTGCGTGCCTGCCCTGCATCGCGCTTGCGATCGCCCACCGCGCCGCTTGCTCGGACTGCGCGCCCAGCACTGGCCAGTCCCTGTAGACGATCCGGACGTCAGGATTGTCGTGGCGAAAGTCCTCCAGCACTGCATGGAAAGCGCGGCAATGCCCGCACCGGTAATCTGAAAAGACGCTGACGACGGTCGTGGAGTCGCGCGGGCCGGCGGCCGGGATATCCCCTCCGTTCGAGAAGATCGGCTGGACGTCGGCATTGCTGCACGCGCCGGTGAGCATCATCGCGCAGGCGGCGAGAGTCTGGGTGAAGGTTCGCATGGAAGCGGACCTAGCCTCCGATCGCCACATAGGTCCAAATGGGATCGGCGATCATTTCGATCTGCTTGTACAGCTTTCGGTGCGAGCTCGTCCCTGCGATCAAATTCAGCGCCCCCGGGCATACCGTCGCCTGCTGCCTTTAAGCGAAACCCCCTTCCTTATATATTGAGCCGAGCCGGGCGGCGGCTGCGGACAGCGCATCGCGGATCGCAGCGGGGACGGCCGGGCTGGTGCAGACATTGGCCGGGCTGGGATGCGGCATGGTGAAGAGGGCAACATTGGGTCGCGCGGCGGCGATGACCGGCGCAGCTTCGCGCGCAACACGGCCTGCCAGCACGACGGTCGTCAGGCGCGGCAGCACGGCAAGCAGGCCAGGCAGCGTTGCCAGCCCCTCTCGGATTTCAGCGCGACGCAGCGGACGGCCGCGCGCGCCAGGTGCGTGAACGATCCACGGCACGCAGTTCCACAACAGCATATCCGTCCGCGTGATGCCCGCACCGTCCAGAAATCGCGCGAGGTTCCGCTGAGTGCCGCCCGCATTATCCCGCGACACAAAGCGGACCGGCGCGTCACCCGGCCCCGGCGTTTCCAGCAGGATCAACAGCCGCGCGTCGATGCCCCCATCGCGCGGATCGAAATGCGGTACTGGTCGTCCCTGCGCAACCGTGTTGCGCCAGTTTTCGAGCGGAACCATGTGCGGAAACCGGAGCAACCCTTGTCGATCATCGGCATCCGGATCCATCGATCTCCTTTCCGGATTGGAATCACAAGAACGATCGGTTGGACCGATCCGTTGCAGCGGGCCATCTTCCCTACACGACGCCGCGCATTCCGCGCTCCGCCGCAAATGGAGTTACGATGATGGCGATCCCTGCCCCGCAAGTCGAGCATAACGTCCCGGCGGTGGACCTGATCCCGCACCCGATGCTGACCCTTGTCCATGATGCCGACAATTATGACGCGATCGAGCGCACCGCGCCCGGTGTTGCCTCGCGCGGCGTGCATCCGGGTGCGCAAATTGCGCTGGTCAGCCTATATGCGGCGATGCTCGTCAGCTTCTGGGCCTTCTTCGCCCGTGACACCGAAGCCGCGCTTGTCATGGCAATGGTGACAGTGGTGATGATCGTGTATTTCGGCCTGATCGTCGGCGGGATCCTGGTCGCGGATGCGCCGGTGCCCGGCGAACCGCGGCGCAGCTTCACGGCCTTTCTGGACGGTCCGGTTGAGACGCTGAACGAGGTCATCACCGGCCGTCAGGCAGTCATACAGATGCTGTTCCTGCCGGCCTGTATGCTGATGTTGGCTACCATCATCGGGATAATCGCCCGCGTGTCTCAGGCGAGCTGAGGCAAACCCCACGGGTGGCAAAACGGACATCGGCAGGCGACCGAGGAACCCATCTCTTATAGAGAGGTAGTTCCAGTCGGCGCCTGAACCGGTTGAGAGAGGAACTTTTTGTGATGGAGCATCTCGATCCCGTGATCCTCGCCCGCGCGCAATTCGCGTTCACGGTTTCGTTCCATTTCATTTTCCCGGCCTTCTCGATTGGGCTGGCAAGCTATCTGCTTGTGCTCGAAACGTTATGGCTTCGCACCGGGCGGCAACTCTATCTCGATCTTTTCCGCTATTGGGTGAAGATCTTTGCCGTCGCCTTCGGCATGGGCGTCGTCTCTGGCATCGTCATGTCCTACCAGTTCGGGACCAACTGGTCGGTGTTCTCAGCCAAGGCTGGCCCGGTGATCGGCCCGATCATGGCCTATGAGGTGCTGACCGCCTTCTTCCTCGAGGCTGGTTTTCTCGGTGTCATGCTGTTTGGGAGGCGCAAGGTCGGACCCGGTCTGCACCTGTTTGCAACCGCGATGGTCGCACTCGGCACGCTCATTTCTGCCACGTGGATCGTCAGCGCCAACAGCTGGATGCACACGCCAGCCGGGTTCGCGATCAACGCGAAAGGACAGTTTGTGCCGGCCGGCTCCTGGTGGCCGATCATCTTCAATCCCAGCTTCCCGTACCGGGTCGTGCATACAGTGATCGGCGCCTACCTCACGACGTCACTGGTGGTCGGTGCGGTTGGTGCCTGGCATCTGCTACGCGACACCGGTAACCAGCACGCGCGCAAGATGTTTTCGATGGCGATGTGGATGGCGGCATTGGTGGCGCCGTTGCAGATCTTCGCCGGCGACACGCAGGGGCTCAATACGCTCGAGCATCAGCCTGCAAAGATCGCGGCGATGGAGGGGCATTTCGACAGCCACCCGCATGGAGCGCCACTGATCCTCTTCGGTATCCCCGACACAGCGAAGCGACGCATGGACTATGTTGTCGAGGTGCCAAAACTCTCTTCGCTGATCCTCAAACATGATCTTAATGCGCCGCTGACGGGCCTCGATGCCTATCCGGCTGACCGCGTGCCGCCGGTCTCGATCCTGTTCTGGTCGTTTCGCATCATGGTCGGCCTGGGGTTTGCAATGCTGGGACTGGGATTTTGGAGCCTGTGGGCGCGCTGGCGCGGACGTCTCTTTGAGGATCGCTGGCTACAGCGCGCGGCGATCCTGATGGGGCCGTCGGGTTTTGTCGCGGTGCTTGCCGGCTGGGTCACCACCGAGGTCGGCCGACAGCCCTGGACGGTTTACGGCCATCTGCTCACCGCCCAGTCGCATTCCCCACTGGCCGCGCCGGCCGTCGCAGCGTCGCTCACCGCCTTCGTGCTGGTCTATTTCGCTGCATTTGGTGCCGGCACCTGGTATATCCTTCGCCTGATGGCGCATGCGCCCCATGCTGGCGAGCCCGAGCCTGCCGCCATGCCGTTGCGCGCTGCGGGGATTACCCCGGCACCCGCAGTCGATGCCGATGGACCGAAAACGGAGCCAGACGCATGAGCTACGATCTCGATCTGTCGACCGCCTGGGCTTTCATCATCGCGTTCGCCGTCTTTGCCTATGTGGTGATGGATGGTTTCGACCTCGGCATCGGCATCCTGTTTCCAACCCTCAAGGTTGGCGACGAGCGCGATGCCGCGATGAACAGCATCGCGCCGGTTTGGGACGGCAACGAAACCTGGCTGGTGCTCGGCGGCGGCGGCCTCATGGCGGCATTTCCCAATGCCTATGCGATCATCCTGCCGGCTACCTATCCGTTGATGATTGCGATGTTGCTGGGGCTCGTGTTCCGCGGCGTGGCGTTCGAGTTCCGCTGGCGGCATGCGCCACACCGCGCGCTGTGGGATGCCGCCTTCACCATAGGCTCAGTCGTGGCCACGCTGGCGCAGGGCATTGCCCTCGGCGCGATCCTGCAGGGTATCAGCGTGCGTGACGACGCCTATGCCGGCGGATGGCTCGACTGGCTCTCGCCGTTCACGCTGCTGACGGGCGCGTCGCTGCTCGTCGGCTATGCATTGCTCGGCGCGTGCTGGCTCGTCTGGAAGACCGAAGGCTCAGGTCAGACTCACGCCCGCCGCATGGCGTTCAGACTGGCGATCGCGATGCTGCTCGCGCTTGCCGCAGTCAGCGCCGCTACACCTTTCCTCAGCTACGATTACTGGCGGCGATGGTTCGCCGTGCCGGGCGTATTCGTGACCGCGCAGGTTCCGGTGCTGGTGCTCGTCACCGCTGTCCTGTTCTTTCGCTCGCTGGGCAAAGGCGGCGAGCGGGCACCGTTCCTTCTGGCGCTGGCGTTATTTCTGTTGGGCTTTGTGGGGCTCGGGATCTCCATCTATCCCTATATCGTGCCGCGCAGCCTGACGATCTGGGATGCGGCGGCACCTGCATCGAGCCAGCTGTTCATGCTGGTTGGTGCGGTCGTGATCATACCGGTAATTCTCGCTTATACCGGCTGGGCCTATTGGGTGTTTCGCGGCAAGGTCGCTGCGGACGGCTATCATTGAAGCAGCCACCGTTCTGGCAGCGTCTCACATGGATGGCCGCGATCTGGCTTGCGAGTGTGACCGCGTTGGGTTTGATTGCCGCCATGCTCCGCTGGTGGCTGACCGGACAAGTCGGCTAATTGCCGCGCATCGCTCGCACGCGGTAGACCAGCCGATCATCGGCGTCGCCGGCAAGCCTATCAGCGAACCCGCATGGCGTTGAGCGTCACGAAGCACGAACTCGACAGCATGGCGACGGCGGCAAACAGCGGTGTCAATAGGCCCAGCGTCGCGAGCGGCAGCGCGATCAGATTGTAGCCGAGAGCAAGCATGAAATTCTGTCGGATCACCGCGCGCGTCCGAAGCGCGAGGTGCCAGGCCGGCAAGAAAGTCTCGATCCCGCCGTGCTCGAACAACAGGCCGGCGGTCGCCGCTGCGGCGGCATGGGCTCGGGACACAGTAATTCCGCAGTCCGCGGCAGCGATCGCCGGGGCGTCGTTGACGCCATCGCCTACGACGACAACCGGGCGCAATGTCGTTCCCACCAGGCGTGCCTTGTCGGCGGGCGAGCAGCCCGCATGCACCGCCTCCTCGGGAATGCCGACGGTCTCCGCGACCGCACCAGCGGCGTCCGCGCTATCGCCGGTGGCAAGAAAGACGGTCACACCCGCGTTCCGCAATGCGGCGATCATGGTTGCGGCCGCCGGTTCGACCGTATCGGCCAGACCGATCGAACCGACCGGCAAATCGTCCAGAGTGACGTCGAGCCATGTCCGACCGTCCGTCCTGGCCGTGGCGGCCGAGGTGACCCGGATACGTCTGCCCGAAGCGTCCGATCCTTCCGCCCCGCGTTCCATTCGCTTGCCGCCGGCACCCGATCCGTCGCCGCCCAGCGCCCGTGCGATCGGATGATCGATGCCATGCTCGGCGTTCGCAGCGCAGGCGAGCAGGTCATCCGCGTTGAACGGTGCGGTTGGCTCCACCGCGTCAATTCGCAATACACCCTGCGTCAGCGTGCCGGTCTTGTCGAAGACGACGGTACGCAGCGTCGCCAGCGCCTCAAGCGCGGCCGGGTCGGCGATCCGAATCCCTTGGTGACCACCCACCACCGCAGCCCGGATATGTGCGAGCGGTGCGGCGATGGCCAACGCGCAGGGGCAAATGATGATCAATGCGGCAAGTGCGCGCGTTGCGGCCTCGGCGAGCGAGCCTGCATGTGCAAGGCAAAGGACTGCGGCGGTTGTCGCTGCAAGGGGGGCAGCGACCAAAAGCCGCCCGACCCAGCGATCGAGCTCGCGGGCCGGCTCGCCACGCGAAGCGATCTCGATCGCGATCCGACCGCCCATTCGGTCGATGTCCCGGTCGCCATGGACGCGATCTACCTGGATCGTCAGCCGTCGCTGGAGATTGGTGACGCCTGCCTGAATGCGATCACCCGGCCCGACGGGAACGGCGATCGACTCGCCAGTCATCACCGCGCGGTCGATCATGCTTTCGCCAGTGACGATGACGCCGTCAGCAAGCGCCGTCGCACCCGCGTCGATCATGATCGTAGCATTGAGTTGCAGCGAGCATATCGAGACAATCGTCCCTTCAGCGGTCGTCACAAGCTCAGCGGCCGCAACTTTCTCAAGCGCCGACAAGGCCAGGATTGCGCCGCGTCGCACGCGCGTCTCGATCAATCGCCCGACCAGCAACAAGGTCACCAGCATCGTTGCCGTATCGAAATAGACATGCGCCTCGCCACGAAGCAGCGCTTCAAGCGACAATAGTACCGCGCCGGTCGCGCCGATCGCGATGAGGAGGTCCAGGCCTGGCGCGCCGAGCCGGACCGATCGCCACGCCATGCGGAAGACTGCGGCACCGGAATAGAGCAGCACCGGCACCGCAAACAGGCCGGATGTGAGCGCGATCCACCAGGCAATCGCGGAAGGAATATCCGGTTGGGCATAGAGGATGAGGGCCGCACCCATCGACCACATCCCAAACACGACTGCTACCGCGAGGCGGATCGTGAGTCTGCGGACCTCGCGGTCGAACCGCGCGGCGGTTTCCTCGAGCCCATGCCGTTCCACCAATCTGTAGCCGGCATCGGCGACCTTGCGACTGATATCCGCTACCTCGCACCGAGCGCTGTCCCAGCGGATGAGCGCCGACGAGGTCACGAAATGGACGCCGGCGTCCATGATACCGTCGAGACCGGATAGCCGACGCTCAAGCCCGTGCGCGCAGCCCGCGCAGAACAGCCCGTCGATGGCGAAGAGCTGCCGACGCTCCATCATGTTCAGCGGCGAGACGCCTGGACAGGCACTTCGGTCCCGCTGCCGAGCAGGTGGCCGTCTACCGTCTTGCCGTAGAAGGTCTTCTCACCGCTATGGAAGGCGACGACATTCTCGGCGACGGTGCCTTTCTGTCGCGGGTCCTTCGGACGCTCCTGGCTGTCGATCCAGGCAGCCGCGTCCCAGGCCTGCTGGTCGGTCAGTGTGTTGCCGGCGCCGAGCGGCATGTTCGCCTTGATGAAGCCTGCCGCATTGTTGAGCTGCGCCATGCCGGCACCCCAATTGTAGCTGCGTGGCCCCCAGAGCGGCGGAAAGACCTGCCGCCCGTTGATGTCTGTTCGGCCTTGGCCATCATCGCCGTGGCAAGACGCGCAGTGCTGCGCATACACAGCGCGTCCGCGATCGCGATCATATCCCGATTGCGGCAGCTTGAGCTTGAGGAAACCGGCACCCTTCAGCTTGGCGCCGGTCGGAGCGTTGCTCGCCAGCCAGTGGAAATAGGCCTCGAGATCGGCGTAGATCGGGTCGCCCTTTGGCGGAGGTCCTCCGCTTGGGCTTCCCTGCGCGTTCATCGAATAGCTGAAGCAACCATTGAGCCGGTCCTCCATGGTATTCATCTTTTTGTTCTTCGCGCGATATTGCGGATAGCTGACCCAGGCCGCCCACATCGGGGCGGAGTCGGCTTTCCGCCCGGCGTCGAGATGGCAGCTGCGGCACGCCAACTGGTTTCCGACAAACGGTTTCGCCTCGGTGCCGGTATTCTCGAAGATCGCCATCCCGTGCCGGATCGACGTGCCTGCCGGTCCATCGGGAATCTTGCTCATCGGCGGCGGCGTGAAGGAAAGCGGCCCACTGGCTTCCGGCGGCGCGCTTTCCTGTCCTCGGAAGTGAAATTCATCACGGACCAGCACCGCGAATACGAACAACAGGACCCCGCCCGTCAGCGCATAGATGCTGGTTCGGGCGACGCGGCCATGAATCTGATCGCGTGCACCTTCATCGGTCGCGGGCTGTTGCTTCCTGTCGTTCATCGGGCATCCTTGGAGGAAGTTGCAGGCGATGGCGGAAGTGTCGCCAGATAGTCGGCCACCGCCCGCCGATCAGCGTCACTGAGCCGTCCGGCGATCGCTGGCATTATGGAGCCCGGCTGCCTGCTGGTCAGGCGCGCAAGAGCCGCCAGGCGCCCGGCGGTATAGCTTGGCCGCTGTGCTGCAATTGATGGGATATTTGGCGAGACGCCGAAACCCGATGGGCCGTGGCAAGAGAAGCAGGACGGCAGGTTTCGGCGATCATCGCCTTGAAGCGCCAGTTCCGCCCCGCGGGCAACGTCACCTTCCAACGCAGGATGAGAGGAGGATGGCGTTGCGAGAGAAGCAAAGAGGCGACCGAGCGCGACACGGTCCGCTGCGGTGAGTTGCTGCGCGACGGGTCGCATGATGTCATTCGGCCGCGAGCCGTCGGTGAAGGCCAGTAGCTGTCTCGCGATATAGTCTGGCGACAACCCGGCAAGTCGAGGGACGCCATCGCGGCCTTCGCCGTGTGAGCCGTGGCATGAGGCACAAGACCAGCCGCCCGCCTTGCCGATTGACGCGATCGATTGCGCCGTAAGGTCGTCCGGTGAACGCGGTGCTGGGAGGTAGGCCGGCTGCACGCCGATTGTACGATCCAACGTCGTCGCGATTTCGTCTCCGCCGTGCCACGGTGATGTTCGTTGCGCGGTGCGAGCGCGCTCAGTGGCGACAAAGCCGGGAGATATGCTTCCGCCCGGTCCCCATGTTCCTCGAACCGATGTCGCCAGTCGCGCGAGTTGATCATCGTCGAGAACGCTGCCGAATGCGGGCATATGGCCGTCGAAATCGCTTCCGTTTACAGAAATCGGTCCCTCAATGCCGTGGAGGAGGATCTGGACGATGACGCCGGGGCTGGCACCGACGAATGGTGATCCTGCCAGCGGTGGGATCGCACCGTCCACACCTGTGCCATCGGCCTGATGACACGTGGCGCAGCGTTCGGCGAACAGCGCCGAGCCGGTCGCTGTCTGGCGCCGTTCCAATGTCGTCGCTTCGGCGATGCGCTGCTTGGCCCCTGTGCGATCGGCAGAACTGTCTCGCAACAGCGTAAGCGCGCCCCATAAAGCGAGTGCGATCGCGACCCAGTAAACGGGCAAGGGCACGCGCCGCTTGGGTTCGTAAGGCTCGAAGGCCTCGTCGACCGATTCGCGATCGGTCGTCATTGTGTCGCTCCGCCACGGCTGTAGCCGTCATCGCGGATTGCCGATCTCGGCACGGGATAGGTTCGATCAAGCGAGAGCAGGTACGCGACCAGATCCCTGGCTTCGGGCTTGGCGACGACGACCTTGCCCGGAATGCGCCGATCCTCGGGAAGCCAGACGACACGATCTCCCGGACTTGCCCGATCCTTCACCTCGAACAGGAAAGGATAGGCCGGCATGATGCTCCATGCCGACACCGCTCTTGGCTGGTAAAGATGGGTCAGTTGCCAGGAGGCGCTTGGCAGGCGCGCGCCGACATTCAGCAGGTCGGGACCGGTACGCATCGTGCCCATCAGATGCGGGCTGTCATAGGCATAATCGGCGGCGATCGATGCGCGCCCCCATCCGCGTTCCGCATCCGGTGCCTGATCCGGCGCGCGGGGCTGCTGACTATGGCAATAGACACAGCCAAGCGACGAGTAGAGCGCCCGGCCACGCAATTGTTCGGTTGTATAGGGCTTCAGCCCTGCGGCAGCCGGCTCGCGGCCAATCTGGACCTTGGGTGCGACGACCAGCATCACGGTCGCGAACGCCAGGATCGCCATCGCGAGAATGACGAGGGGAAGCGACCGGTTCATGCGAGCGCTCCGTTGCGCGACCCGGGCCGGGCCAGAACAAAAATGCTGACGACATTGATCGCCAGCAGGACATGCCCGATCGTCATCACCATGCCGCCGACCGATCGCGCTTCCAGATAGGGCTTGAGCAGGATCACGCTGTCCGCAAAAGGGCGTCCGGCATCGAGCATCGCCACGCCTTGCAACCAGCCGCCGACGCTCAATGCGATGAAATAGATGACGAAACCGACCACGACGCACCAGAAATGGGCGGTGATGAGGCCTGGCCACGGCCAGAGGCGTCCGGTGATGCGGGGCAGCATGTAGTAAATGCTGCCGAACATGATGAAGCTGGCGAAGCCATAAGCCCCCAAATGCGCGTGGCCGATCGTGAACTGGGTGAAATGTGTCACCGTGTTGATCGAGCGCAGTGCCTCGAGCGATCCCTCGAACGAGGCGAGCGTGTACATGATCGCGCCGAGCGAGATGAAGCGTAGCGGCAGCGACGCCTTGAACGCCCAGAGGTTACGCGCGACGACGACATGCTGATTGATGGCAACCGCGAGCACGGGCACGAACATCATCACGCTCTGTACGATCGAGAGCGTCACCACCCATGTCGGCACCGGACCACCGATCAGGTGGTGGATACCGACCTGGCTGTAGAACAGTGCCAGCGCCCAGAAGCCGATCAGCGAGAGCGAGTAGGAATAGACCGGCTTGCCGATGATCTTGGGAATGAAATAATAGGCCGCGCCCAAACCGAGCGGGGTCAGCCACAAGCCGAGCACATTATGGGCGAACCACCAGTTCACCGTCGCCTGTTCAGCGCCGACGAAAATGCCCGGAATGTTGGCGACGATGAACAACGCCGGAAACCAGCACAGGGCGGCGAGGAAATACCAACCCGAGACGTAGATATGCTCGACCGATCGCGCGAAGGCAGTCCGCAGCAGCGGCACGACGGCGAGACCGCCACCAATCGCGAGCAGTGTGTCGATCTGCCACGGAATTTCCAGCCACTCCTCGCCATCGGTCCAACCGCTGGCAATGGCGATGCAACCGGCGGTCAGGCCGGCGTTCCAGATGATCGCGCCCCAGGTGGCAAAGCGCGGTGATCGCAGCGGGGTGTGGAATATCCGCGGGACGATCCAGGTTGCGGTGCCGATTCCGGCGAGCGACAGCCAGCCATAGATGACGAGCGTGAGATGCAACGTCCGAATCCGGCCAAACGTGAGCACGGCGCTTCCATCGAGCCAGTCCGGCAGGTGTAGTTTCAGCGAGGCGACAAGGCCGAAGAGCGAGCCCAGAACGAGCCACAGTACCGCAACGCCCAGAAACAGGCTGACGGGCCAGGCGGTCGATGCATCGATCGCGGCACGCTCGGTATCGGTGGGGGCGCTCCCGGCGGTCGGATCGTCAAGGCGGCCTTCCTCGCCCTCATGAAAGATGACGCGCGCCTGCTTCTGTCCGAACGAGAATTGATCGGTCGATACCGCCCAGATCAGCGCTGCCAGCCCCGCGAGCGAGACAAGAAAGCTGATGGCAAGAAAAAGCCCGATCGTCAGCACCTGAATTCGTCTCCGCTCGTTCTGTCACAGAACCGTGACGATAGGTGATGCGTTCCAGCAAAACCAATCACGGATTCAGATTGAAATGGTCAGCTTTCATCGTTGGTTATCCCGGTGGAAAAGGCCCAGCTTATGATCATCGGGCAGAGCCCACAGGAGGATTACGATGCGAAGGCTGATGAAGACCGGTGCCGCTGCCATTGCACTTGGATTTGCCGGGATGGCGATGGGAGCGGATATGCCGAAGGATTTCTGGACGACGCCGACGATCCACGGATATGGCAAGATCCATTACGTGGCCGATGCCGCCTACAAGCCGCGCGCGGACCAAACTTACAAGATCATATTCGCGCTCACCAAAGGCTCGAAGCAGCCCGGTGAGGTCAATCCCGCGCTCGATCGCGTCGCGCGGACGGTGAACCTGTACGTCGCATCGGGCGTGCCGCTCAAGAATTTGAAGTTCGTGGCGGTGGCCTATGGCGAGGCGACACCGCTCGTCCTCAACGATGCGCAATATCGCGCCAAGTTCGGTGTCGCGAACCCGAACCTTCCGCTTGTCGAGCAATTGCGCACGGCGGGTGTCGATGTTTCGGTCTGCGCACAGGCGGTTGCCGAGCATGATTTTCAGGATGATTGGGTCGACAAAAGCGTGACGCTAGCCCTGTCCGGCCTGACCACCGTCACCACGCTGGAGCATGACGGTTATGTGCTCATGCCTCTTTGATGCCAGCCCGGGAGTTTCAACGATGCACTATGCAAAGCTCGCCGCGCTTGCGGCGGCCGTCCTGAGCCTGGCTGGAGCCATGCCCGCCGCCGCCCAGTCGCAGGACGCGAATAAGGTAACTGATCTCGGCGTCTATCCGCCGTGGCAGGGGGGGAGAAACAATGATGCCGCCATGCGCGGCTTCGAGTTCACTATAGCGGACGCCGACAATCTCGCCGACTTCCACGGCAGCCCGCAGGATCCGATGCTGTCGCTTTATGTGGGCGGCAATTACTTCTTCGCGATGGCACCGCTCGTCGCCGCGTTCGAGCAGCGCTACCCCGAATATAAGGGGCGCCTCTATTGGGAAACGATCCCGCCGGGACTGCTTGTCCGGCAGATGAAAATGGGCGGCACGATCACGGTTGGCAACATGACGTGGACGGTCAAGCCGGACGTCTATTTGGCCGGCAAGAACGCCGTTCAAAAGCAGATGGATGACGGTTTGCTGGTCGGGCCGGTTGTCCCCTATGTCACCAACACGCTGGCGATCATGGTGCCCAAGGGCAATCCGGCCAAGGTCACCGGGCTTGCCAGTCTGGGAGGCGCCAGTATCAAGCTGGCGATGCCCAATCCCGAGTTCGAAGGGATCGCACGGCAGATTTCTTCCGCGCTGGAAGCCGCTGGTGGCAAACCGCTTGCCGACAAGGTCTACAAGGCCAAGGTAGCCGATGGCACTTCGATCCTGACCCATATTCACCACCGACAGACGCCGCTTTGGATCATGCAGGGCAAGGCGCAGGCGGGCGTGACCTGGCAGTCCGAAGTTGCGTTCCAGATGCAGGCTGGGCACCCGATCGAAGGCGTCGAGATTCCTGCCGCACAGAATCAGACTGCCATCTATGCGGGCGCCATGGCCAAGGATGCGCCGCACCCGGAAGCCGCCAAACGCTGGCTGGAATTCATCCGGTCGCCGGAGGCGCTCGCCATCGTCGGCCGCTACGGCTTCAAGCCCTATCAGGCGTCACCTCAAGGTTTGTTCGCCAGACAACGATTTCTCGGACATAAGCGGAACATGGGCTACGCTACACGCTTCAACCGCGCCATTGGCTCGTTGAGTGGGTGGAATTCACCTGCTGGAAGTCGC
>Ga0308160_10000895_pt1 | contig 47345 bp, 43 predicted proteins | sample PhyFR1_FD_201036 | JGI IMG/M metagenome (GOLD analysis project Ga0308160, IMG submission 201036) | Phyllosphere microbial communities from UC Gill Tract Community Farm, Albany, California, United States - DLSLF.R1 | ecosystem: Host-associated > Plants > Phyllosphere > Unclassified | place: USA...
TTGTAATAGTTAGAATTAGCTGATGACTTTATGTTTATCTGTTTATAAACATCCCCAAAGCAATATTGATTTTGATAAGTCTTAAAATCGAGCTTATCCGCAGTTTTAAGATCTAATTCTGTCAATTTATTTTTATTAGTACAGCCAATTAGGATTATGGAAGTAATAAAAGCCTGTATTGTTATTTTGAAATGTACCATCTTTTTCCTGGGTTTATATATCTTGAGAAAGTTGTATTGAAAATTTCCAATTTTAAATAGCTTCTCATGATTGAGATAAAGCCCATAAAATTAATTTATTGGGAGGGAAGCGGGTTCCAACATTGGCGGATCAGCAAAAAGATTATTGTAGTAAAAAGAGTCATGCGAAGTTTTTAAAAAATTATTGCCTTGAATTTGAAAGATTTCAAAACATCTTTTTTCAGAAATTATCCCACCACTGTATTTACTATTAAAATTTTCATATTTCTTCAAGAGTGTATCTTTTTCTATATTGTTAGGGTTAATTTTATTTTCAAAATATTCTTTGTTATAAAATACAACAAGATTATTTTTATACTCAGTGCAATAAAAAAGTGAATCGGTGCTGTAATCATATACAGAAGCTATCTGTATAAAATCTTTATTGTTATATTTCTGATACCTTACCTGTAACATTCTATCTTTTCCTCCTTTGCAATAGGTTGAATCTAGGACAAAATCTATTGAGCGCATTAATTCTTTTTGGAAAGGATCAGATTGATTTGAACTTATTTTTTTATTTTTATTGCAAGAAATTAGAAATAGAGTGACTATTATAATTAACAAGAATCTTTTCATTTATTTTCTTTTTATATTTTTTAAAAATTGGACATTAAAAGGATATGTCTGCTTAGTATTTGGTCCTGTTCTTGAAATTTCTATCATCCTATTGTTATCATTAACGGTAAAAAATCTTGGATCACTCAATCCTTTATTTTGGTTAGTTGTAAAAATCGCATACATTGTCGACTTATCAGAAGACCATTGATTACCAATATTTTTATAATCTAAACCAACTTTTCCATCGTGATTGTGAAGCGACCAAACCAAGTTATCTTGAGAAAATTTGTTAGAAAAAATTTTTGAACCATCAATATCATGCATAGTTGCTATTTGAAAATTATCTTTTCCATTAACATTATAATTTGCTAAAGAAAATTCGACTCCACTATTGGTATTATTATCTAAAAAATTATAAACATTAAAAGCATCATTAAGATTTTGAGTAAAGCCCTCTGAAAAATATGGAGATGTAGATTGTCCTAATATTTTAGGAATTAAATTTCCTCCTTTACTTAGTTCACTAATGACAGAACCATCACTTGGTTTATCTTTTGCTACGGTTACGCTTTTACTCTTATCCACATTTCCTCTACTATCTGTTGCAAAAAGCGTATCAGATTTATCCTTTTCACTACCATCCAACGGATTTACTCGTTGAACTTCACCATTTTCCAATAACTTATAATTAGTAAGAGGCGCCATTCCATCAAGATCTATATTATTTATCGGATTAGAAAACACAAAATTATAAGGCGACCAGCTTGAAAACTCCTCACTCAAAGGATCAGGACTCATCCATCTCCCGTGGGTGTCACCGATGGGCTGCGCATCAGGGTCGGATAAGTCAACATCCAATACTTCAATTACTTTTTGTTGCTTTGTATTGTACTTTACCGAACCAATGATCACAATAGAATCCTTATCGTGGAATTCCAGATATTTCCCCCTGCTTAAGGTCGCGACTTTCGGATAATAACCGGATTTCGCGAACGGATTTCCGGCTGCAATATTTTTTCTCCGGCGTTCAGCGTCTTTCGGTGTCAGAGAATCCTTTGTCTTTAAAACCTCATCCATATAAGGACGGCTCCGTTCTTCTTTTGTAAGCTTAACAGGATTAAGCCATTCTTTTTCTATTTGGGGTTTTGCAGTTTTCTTCTTGACCTGTGCCTGCGATAAGGTCATTACTGCTAAAGCAATAAGGAATAATAATTTTTTCATTTCATTAGTTTCTAAGTAAGTACTGGAATCAGGTAAACCTTTGGGGCTTCCTTTTTCGGAGTTATTTTCTGTCTTTTTTGTAGTTCTTGTTGTTTTCTTTTTTGCGCTTCAACAGCTTTTATCTTTTCTAAAATTTCATCATTTAGTTGCTTGTTTTCTGCTTTCTGTATTGATCCGAGCCATTTTTCATACTGTTCTGCCGGCATTTGCGCAAAACCTGAGCGGTCTATAAAATCAAACTGCCCGTTGATATTATCCAATTGCATAATCAAATCCTTGTAATTGCTAATTTTCTGCAATTCTTTCTTATGATGTGGATTAATGCCAAGACGTTCACAGGATTTTTCGAAACGCTGTTGATTAAGATTGGATTCCCAAAGAACGGCATTAATATTATGAGGATTAAGCTCCTGGGCCTTATTTAAAATTTCCCCTACAAATTCGTCGTACCCGAATTTATGGACATAGCCGCTTGCCAGATCAACAAAGGTTTGTGACAATAGTTCCCTTTTATTCAGGCTTTGCATATAGAGCTTATTTTGCAAAGCTTCGGATTTTATATAACCATTATTAAGAACAAACGAATTAGCCGTAAACATTCCGTTAGTGAGTTCAATATTCAGAGATTCTCCGTCATTGTCCGTAAAACGTATGTAGGAATGATTCGGAGACATTACCAGAGAGGCCTTGGCACCAATTTGTTCAGCTAAAATCAGGTATAGTAAAGGCATTGAATGGCACTGGCCGGTATTGGTCCGCATCAGTTTGGATACAAACATTTTGGAATGATCTTCAGTACCCCAATAATCATCAAAATCATATTTGATGGCTTTATGCAACACTTTGCCGTTCTGTCTGGTATCTGTTGAAAAGTATTGGAATAAGGTTAAATTCTTTGATGCATTATCATCATCGTCAATGTTTTTCTGCTTGATTTTATTCCGGATAATACTACTTGCTTTCCGTATATAATCCTGATACATGCTTTGAAATTTTTTATCATTATAGTAAAACGCATTTTCCACGAAAAATGTGGCATCTGCAATGGAGTAATCTTCAGGATTAAGCTTTGACAGACTCTTAAAAGCGGAGTAATATGCTGCTGCCCCTTCTTTATTTGCCATAGAAGGTAACCGGAAAATCTGTACAAATTCTTTTTCTTCATTACCCGAAGAAAGTTTCTTTTGCTGCTCTTCAATCATAGCATTGATGCCTTTCTGAGCTTCCTGTATTAAATTTTGATTTTGTCTTTTCAGTAATACATTGCCAGGGCTGGGAATAGTGGCAATATCCCTAAAACTATTGCCGTACCTGTTGACAAAATCCGAAGTATTCATGGCAGCAGATGGTGCAATAGTCTGAGGCGTGGGGAAATTCGGGATCTGTGAGAAGCCTACATTATAAAAGTATAAAAGTAGACTGAAAAATATTTTTTTTTGCATTTCATGAGTTTTTGTTTTTTGTTGGTGTAAGTTTACTACATTTTTTAGAAATACGAAATATCTATATATAAATGTTTTTTAAACAATATATTATTGTTTAAAAAAATATTTTCAGATCCATATTAACAAACAAAAAAGCACCTACAAATGTAAGTGCTTTTCAACGTGGTCCCACTTGGGCTCGAACCAAGGACAACCTGATTATGAGTCAGGGACTCTAACCAACTGAGCTATAGGACCTCAAAAATTTGGTTAAATTTTGTGATTGCAAAAATAGTAAAATTTCTGTTTCTACAAAATTATTTAGGGTTTTTCTTGGCACAATTCTACGAGGACGCCGTTGGTGGATTTGGGATGAAGGAAGACAACGAGTTTATTATCAGCACCTTGTTTGGGTTCTTCGGAGATAAATTCGAAGCCTTCTTTTTTCAGTCTTTGCACTTCGGCAGCGATATCATCTACGCCGAACGCCAGATGGTGGATGCCTTCCCCTTTTTTGCCGATGAATTTGGAAACGGGACTGTCTTCCCGGCTCGCTTCCAAAAGCTCGATCTTGCTTTCGCCGGCGGCATAGAAGGAAGTCGTCACGCCTTCCCGCTCCACCGATTCTTTTTTATAGGATTCCTTTCCGAGCAGCTTCGCAAAAAGTCCGTCGGAAACCCCCAGGGATTGTACGGCAATGCCGATATGTTCTAATTTCATAAAGAATAAAATAAATTAAGTCGTAATTTTGAAAGAGCCGCCGGATTTCGGGGCAGCAATTCAAACAAAAGTACTAAATTTGCAGAAATTATGGAAAGTAACAGACAAAGAAAAGTAGCCCAGATCATCCAGGAAGATTTCGCAGAACTTTTCCGCAAGCAGGCTTCGGAAAGCAAACAGAACATTCTGGTAAGCGTTTCGGATGTAAAGGTGACGCCGGATCTCAGCATTGCCAAGATTTATTTAAGCATCTTCCCACAGGAACACCGCAAGGCGGTGATGAAGGAGATCGAGGAAAACAAGGCGCAGTACCGCAATTTCATCGGCCAGAAAATGGCGAAGCAGGTGCGCGTGATCCCCAATGTGAGCTTCTACCTGGATACGACGCTGGATGATGTGGAAAAACTGGAGCGCGAGCTGAGAGGCGAAGGCGATAACCCGATTCTGTAAACTTTGAAAAACATTGCTTTTTATATTGCTTCCCGTTACCTTTTGTCGAAGAAAGGGAGCACGGCCGTGACCTTTATTACCTGGTTGGCGGTGGGTGCGATGACGGTAGCCGTTACGGCAATGTTTGTCATCATCTCCGTTTTTTCGGGGCTTGAAGACCTCAACAAAGACCTGATCTCCAACCTCCACGCCGACCTGACGATCAAAAGCACTTCCGGCAAAACCCTGAAAGACCTCGACCGGATCACCTCCGTTCTGAAAAGCAATAAGGAGATCAGCCATTTTTCGAGGGTGATCGAGGAAAAAGTCTACATCAGCTTTAACGGCAAAGGTGATATTGCCTATCTCCGCGGGGTCGATTCGGCGTACACAAAAGTGAATCCCATCGACAAAGAGGTGTTTTTCGGCACTTACCCGGGATTCAAGTATTCCAATGAAGTGCTGATGGAAAATTCGCTGGACATCCGGCTGTCGGTTCCGGTATCCACCGAGAACGGCTATGCCACGGTATTCATGCCGAAGCCGGGAACCGGGATCATCAACAAGGAAGAGGACATCTATAACAAAAAAGACATCCTGGTCACCGGGCTATTCCCGGGGAAAGACCAGCTCGACAACTACATCATTGCCCCGATCGAACTGACGGAGGAACTGCTCAGCCTGCCGAAACATTCGGCTTACCAGATCGTGATCCGGCTGAAGAATCCTGAAAATGCCGATGCGGTAAAACAGCAGCTTACGACTTCCCTCGGCGGCAGCCTCAAAGGTGAAAAAGCACCGGCAGGGAAACAGCTCGAAATCAAGACCAAGCAGGAGGAGAATGCCGCGTTCTGGAAAATGATCAATACCGAAAAGCTGTTTATCTACCTGATTTTCGCCCTGGTTATTTTCATCACGACTTTTAATCTGGCCGGAGCCATCATCATCCTGCAGCTGGATAAAAAGGAACAGGCGAGATCCCTGGTTTCCTTAGGATTTCCGCTGAGCCACCTGCGGCAGGTGTATTTTTACACCGGCATCCTGATCGTAGTCCTGGGCATCATCTCCGGACTGATCGCAGGAACAGGCCTCTGCTACTTCCAGCAGTACACGGAATTCTTCAAGGCCAATGAAAGCCTTCCGTTCCCGGTAAAGATCGTCGGCAAAAATTACCTGATCGTGGCCCTGACCGCTTCCCTCTTCGGGTTCGGCATTTCATGGGTATTCTCAAAGATCAGCAAAGATTATATTACTAAAAATTAACATCTTCAGTCTTCATTTTTTTGTACCTTTACGGCCCAATTTTTAAAAATGAAACGACATTTATTCCCTTTTTTACTGGTTTTTGCGTTCGTCAGTACGTTTGCGCAGATTCCAACCGGTTATTATGACGGTACCACCGGCCTTACCGGAGCGGCTTTAAAAAGCAAGCTTAAACAGATCATTACCAACGGACACGTAGACCACGGCTACAACGGACTCTGGAGCGGCTACCAGACCACCGACCGCGACAACATCGCCATGACGGGTTATGAAAATGACAACACGGTTCTGGATATGTATTCTGAAAATCCGAACGGTACCGATCCTTATACCTTTAACTATCCGGGCGGACAATGCGGATCATACAGCAGCGAAGGCGACTGCTACAACAGGGAGCACGTTGTTCCCCAAAGTTTGTTCAGCAGCAACGCGCCGATGGTTTCGGACATTAATTTCATCAGACCGACCGACGGTAAAGTAAACGGGATCCGGTCCAACTATCCTTACGGAAAAGTAGGAGCCGCTTCTTACACTTCCCAAAACGGTTCAAAGTTGGGCACTTCCGTTTCCCCCGGCTATTCGGGAACGGTTTTCGAGCCGATTGATGCTTTTAAAGGAGATATCGCCCGGATGATCCTGTATTTCGTAACGAGATATGAAACTCAGCTTTCCGGCTTCAGCACGGGAAATATGCTCGGAGGTTCGGCTTTTCCGGGATTGCAGACCTGGGAACTGAACCAGCTGCTGGCATGGCATACGGCAGATCCCGTTTCAGCAACTGAAATTGCGAGAAACAATGCATCCTATAATTATCAGGGAAACAGAAACCCTTATATTGATCATCCTGAGTATGTGGCCCAGATCTGGGGAACGCCGGTAGTTGATACCCAGGCACCGACTGCTCCTACGAATTTAATCACCAATAATCCTTCTTCAAACTCCATCTCGTTGAGCTGGACGGCTTCTACGGACAACATCGGAGTAGCAGGATATGATATCTATAAAGACGGCGCCTTCTATGCGACCGTTACAGGAACAACGGCCACCGTTTCCGGACTGAACCCGTCTACCACTTATAACTTTTACGTAATTGCGAAGGATGCGGCAGGAAATGCTTCCACAGCCAGCAACACCGCTCCGGGAACTACCCTTGCCGGCGGACAGCCGGGAGGAAGCTGCGGAACGGAAGACTTCTCCACGATTCCGGCAGCCACCTCTTCTTACACCACGCAGACCTGGACCAGCAACAACATTACCTGGACAGCGACCGATGCCAGAACGGATCAGACGATCAACGGGAAAGCCATTAACATCAGAAACGGAAACCTGACCAGCTCCACCATTTCAGGAGGCGTAGGCTCTCTGACGGTGACCACCAAGCTTCCGTTCTCCTCCGATACGGCAGGAAACCTGACCTTACAGATCAACGGAACCAATGCGGGTACCATTCCTTTCAGCACAACAGCAACCACCACAACGATCAGTAACATTAATGTAGCCGGCAATGCGGTGATCAAGATCATCAATTCCGAAACGGGGAAAAGAATTTCCATCGACGATCTGAGCTGGACGTGCTACAGCGTATTGGCAACAGCGGAAATTGCTAAAGACAAATCCGCTTTCAGCATCTACCCTAACCCCGTAAGAAACAACGAACTGTTTGTAAAAGGGGAAAATCTGGACCGGATTTCAAAAGCACAGATCTACGATTTCTCAGGAAAACTGATCGAAACTATTGAAAATCCTTTTAAACATTCAAATAAAATCGATCTTAAAGGCCTGGTAAAAGGAAATTACATCCTGAAAACCGATGCTTTTGCTGCGAAATTCATCGTAGACTAAGATTTAAGAAATATTTCATGCTGAAGACCGGATTTATCCGGTCTTTTTTTTATTTTTATCCGATGGATTCCAATAAGAAATTAGGGCTGATCGGGAAAAACATTTCCTATTCCTTTTCAAAAAAATACTTTGAAGATAAATTCCGGAAGCTGATGCTTACCGGCTATTCGTACAGCATTTTCGATCTCCCGGAACTCCATGAGGCGGAAGCCCTTTTTGCCGACCCGGAATTGCTGGGATTCAACGTAACGATTCCCTACAAGGAAAAAATCATCGGCTATCTGGATGAACTAAGCGATGAAGCACAGAAAATCGGTGCCGTGAACTGCGTCCGGATTGAAGACGGTAAGAAGACAGGCTACAATACCGATGCCTTCGGGTTTGAGAAAATGCTGAAGCTCCATCAGAAACCGCACCACCATTCCGCGCTTATTTTAGGGAACGGCGGAGCAGCCAAAGCTGTGAAATATGTGTTTGACAAACTTGAAATCCCCTCCCTTACCGTCTCGAGGACGACCGAAATCAATTACGCCAACCTCACCGAGGAAACGGTCGCCAGCCATCAGATCATTGTCCAGTGCACACCGGTCGGGACCTTCCCGAATGTGGAAGACTGCCTGGATTTCCCTTTCGCGGGGCTTACCGGCGACCACCTGATCATCGACTTAATTTACAACCCGAATTATACACAATTTATCATCAATGCTTCCGAAAAAGGAGCCAAAACCGTGAACGGATATTATATGCTCGAGCAGCAGGCAGAAAAAGCCTGGGAAATTTGGAGTTTTCAAAAAAAATAACTTAACTTAGTATTGTATTTGGCTTTTTAGCCATATATTTAGAGGATATTATAATGCCACTCACATAAACGATTTGCTATGATTACAGAAAACAATATTTCTGAGAACGAGGAAAACAGGAACGAACAGGAAACCCCTCAGGAAAAAACATCAGAACCTGCTGCATCCCCGGATGAAAACGTTCCGCATGAAGAGCCGGAACATGAAGAAGAGCACGAAGAGGTAGAACTCTCCCTGGCTGATGCGCTGAAAGAAATGGAGAAAATCATCAACGCGCCGAATGCCGGTGAGGATTTCAAAAAATTCAATCAGCTCAAAGAAAAAGCAAGTCATTACATCCATGATGAAGTGGAAGACAAAAAGCACGAGTACACCGATGCCGGAAATGCACCGGAGACCTTCAGTTACGAGCATCCTTCCCAGGCAAGATTTTCCGCACTGGTGAATATCTTCAGGGAAAAGCATGACGATTTCCAGAAAGGCCAGGAGGAAGAGCAGAAGAAAAATCTCGACTACCGCCAGGGCATCATCGAAAGGCTGAAAAACCTTTATACCAATTCCGAGCCGGGAACCAACCTTTTCAAATCCATCCGCGAGATCAAGGAAGACTGGTCCAATGCCGGACAGGTGGCCAAATCCGAATTCAGGATCCTGAACAACAACTATTTCCATCACCTGAACCAGTTTTACCAGATGCTGGACCTGAACAAAGAATTCCTGGAGCAGGAATACAGCCATAACCTTGAAAAGAGACAGCATATCATCGAGCGTGCCAGGCAGCTTGAACATGAGCCGGTGATCCAGAAGGCGCTGAACGAACTTCAATACCTTCACAAGCTCTGGAAAGAAGAAGCGGAACCGGTAGCGGAAGAATTCCGTGAAAAAACATGGGAGGAATTCAAGGAAATTTCCAACAAGATCCACGAAAGGAAATCCGAACTTTCGGCAGCCATCGAAACCGAACAGGCCGGTAATCTGGAAAAGAAAAACCAGATTATTGCTGAAATCAAAAAACTGTCTGAGCCGGCGGAAAACCCGAACCACAACTACTGGCAGAACGCCATCCGGAAAGTGGAAGACCTCCGTACGGAATTCCTGAAAACCGGCAGTGTGCCGAGAAAGCTCTCCAACCAGAACTGGAATGACTTCAAAACCACGCTCAGAAATTTCAATACGACAAAAAATACCTATTATAAATCGTTAAAAGGTTCCCAGCAGGCCAACCTGGAAGAAAAATTAAAGCTCATCCAGACGGCTAAAGACAACCAGAACAACGAAGAATGGGACATCTCCGTACCTTTGTTTAAAAAGCTTCAGGAAGACTGGAAGAAAATCGGCCACGTTCCGAAAAGCATGACCAACAAAATCTGGGACGAATTCCGAGATGCCTGCAATGCATTTTTCAACAACTACCGCGAAAAGAGCAATGCCTCCAACGATAACTGGAAAGAAAACTACAAACAGAAAAAAGCCATTCTCGAAGATCTGAAAACGGTAACCAATGAAGACGGCAGCATCGAAAGGATTGAAGCCATCAAAACGGCCTGGAACAACATCGGGAAAGTGCCGAGGGATAAAATCTCCATCAATACCGAATTCAACAAAACCCTGAGGGAAAAACTGAAGCTCAACAAGATCAACGAATTTGAGCTGAAAGAAGAAGGGCTCTCTGAAAACCAGCTAACCGACAAAGCAAGAAAAATGAAGAGCCAGATCTCCGATCTTGAAGCTGAAATCGTAAAACTGGAAAACAACCTGGCGTTCTTCAAAAACCCATCGAGGGAAAATCCGCTGTTGAGAGATACCTATCATTCGATTGACGATAAAAAGGCCCATCTGGAAAGCTTAAAACAGAACCTCCACAGCATTATTGCCGGAGAATAAAAAATAATCTTAAATCTTAAAAGCGGAGCAAAACATTTGACTTCGCTTTTTTCATGGACTATGCAGGACGAATTTTATATTAAAAGAGGAATTGAACTGGCTGAGAAAGCTCTTGGCCATACCTATCCCAACCCTTTGGTCGGCAGCGTGATCGTACACAACGGCAAAATTATCGGCGAAGGCTATCACCGGAAAGCCGGGGAAAACCATGCGGAGATCAATGCTATTGAATCGGTGGAAGATAAATCCCTGATTCCGGAGTCTACGATTTATGTGACGCTGGAACCCTGTGCGCATTACGGGAAAACGCCGCCGTGTGCCTTAAAAATAAAGGAACTCGGCTTCCGGAAAGTGGTGATCGGAGCCATGGATTCCCACGACAAAGTAAACGGTAAAGGCAAAAAGATCATTCAGGAGGCCGGCATTGAAGTGGTATCAGGCATTTTAGAAAAAGAATGCATCGAACTGAACAAAAGGTTTTTTACCTATCACGAAAAAAAGCGGCCTTACATTATCCTGAAATGGGCCCAGTCAGCCGACGGTTTCCTGGACAGGGATTTTCAGCCGGCCGCCATCTCAAATCCTTTGGCCAACCAATTCGTGCATCAGCTGAGGGCCGAAGAGCATGCGATCCTGGTGGGGACCCAAACCGCGCTGAATGACAACCCTTCTCTTACGGTAAGAAACGTGGAAGGCGTCAATCCGGTAAGAATTTTGATTGATTTCGATCTGAAAGTCCCTGCAGATTTCAACATTTATAATAATGAAGCCCGGACCATTGTGATCAATTCGGCAAAGGAAGAAACCCTGCAGCATATTCATTTTATTAAAATTAAAAAAGAAAATTTCCTGCAGCAACTCATGGACGCTTTGTACAGGGAACAGATCCAGTCGGTGATTATCGAAGGCGGCCGTTTTACCCTGCAGCAGTTTATCGACGGGAACCTCTGGGACGAAGCCCTCATCATTAAGAATGAAAGCCTGAAGCTTGAAAACGGGACCAAGGCACCCGAATTCACCGGCAGAAGACCTGTACGTACGGAGGAATTCAGAGACAATACCGTGGAATTTTATCGGGCATGAATCCTATAAATGAATGCAAATTCGAAAATTAAACTGAATTAACGGGCCGGAAAAGGGAAGCCGGATGCTGGAAGCTTCCCTCTTCCGGCTTTTTAACCCGGTTTCTCATTCGGGCTCACGTTAAATCACTTAATATCAAAACATAGCAAATAAAAATCAAAAAATTTGTCACCATACTTTGAAATTAATTTTGTACCTTGATGATCCATTTAAACCAATACCTCATGAAAAATTTAAGAAAATTATCAAAGAAAGAATTGAAATCCTTGAACGGAGGAATCCAGACCTGTAACCAATACTGCCCTACAGGAACTTACAGATGCTGTATTCCGCGGGAAAAGTACTATTGCGCCGTAGTGGGCACTTCCTGTCAAAGTACGGGCGGTCCCGGAAATCCGGGTGAACCGGCCGATGGAGAATAAAATCATACAGAAAGGGAACTTAACGGTTCTCTTTTTTCCTGCCCTGCTTTTCAGTCTTTCCTTTAAAAATTTTACCTTTGAAAAATAATCCTGAAATACCAGGCAGAATCAATTTTCCAATTCCTTATGTTCAATTTTAAAACGATAGCATCTCCGGTTGAAAATATATTACTAAAAGAAAAAGGAAGCAAGTTTATCGGCTTTGCTTTCCCGGTAAACAATGAGGAAGAGCTTAAAAGTGCTCTGGAAAAGATCCGCTCCGAACATCCGAAAGCAACGCATCACTGTTACGCTTTCAGAATGGGGCTGAATGGGGAAAACTACCGCGCCAATGACGACGGCGAACCTTCAGGAAGTGCCGGGCTGCCGATCTACAACCAGCTTCTGGCCAATGAAATCACCAATGTCCTTGTGATTTCCGTACGCTACTACGGCGGGACAAAACTGGGTGTCTCCGGCCTTGTAAAAGCTTATAAGGAATCGGCAAAGATTACGCTTGAAGAAGCCGAGATCATTATCCGGGAATTGGAAACCCACATTGAAATTGAGTTTAACTTCAATCAGCAGAATCTTATCTTCACCCTTCTTGCCAAATATGACGCCAAGGTTTTACAGTTCGATGCCGATGAAAAATGCATCGTAACCGCTTCTTTAAAGCTTTCCCAAAAAGAAAGCATCTCGGAAAAGCTTTCCGAGATGCAGTATGTTTCATTTGATTTTATCGATTAATTCCTTCTTCCGCCCATCAGCAGGGATGCGAAGTACAAGAGCTGAACCAGGGAGCCGATGGCGGCCACCACATAGGTTCTGGCAGCCCACTTGAGACTGTCTTTTACGCCGACGTATTCTTCCGTCGTCACCGTTCCGGTATCCCTCAGCCATTTCATCGCACGGTTGCTTGCATCATATTCCACCGGAAGCGTTACAAAGGCAAAAAGTGTGGTTAAGGCAAACATAATAACGCCAATGGTCAGGATCAGCTTGTTCCCGCTCATGGCCATCACGATGATTCCTCCCATGATCACGAACTGCATCAGATTCGAGCTTATGCTTACTACCGGCACCAGCTTTGAACGGAGCTGCAGCATGGAATAGCCTACTTTATGCTGAACGGCATGCCCGCATTCATGGGCCGCAACCGCTGCTGAAGCTGCATTCCGCTGCATATACACTGCTTCGGAAAGATTTACCGTTTTATTTTCAGGATTGTAATGGTCGGTCAGCTGTCCCGGAACCGACATCACCTGAACGTCGTTGATCCCGTTGTCCCGCAACATCTTTTCAGCCACCTCTTTGCCGGACATCCCGTTCCGGAGATGCACATTGGAATAATGCTCGAATTTGGATTTCAGCCGCCATGAGACAAACCAGCTCACGGCCATCGAAATAATGATAATTAAATAATAACCGCCCATCTAATAACTTTTATAATATATTTTTTCAACCGAGATGATGTAAAAACTGTGCCAAAGTTTTGCATTAATTTATTTATATTTGTTCATTAATTCCCCTAGAAAATCATGTCAGAAATTTCAGTTATCGAGGTAAAAAGTGCTGATCAGCTCAAGCAGTTCGTTAAATTTCCGATGGATCTGTATAAAAACAATCCGTATTACGTTCCTTCTTTTGTAAATGAAGAAATCAATATCTGGAATCCGGCGGAAAATCCGGCCCTGGAATATTCGGAGGCGCGGCAGTTTTTAGCCTATAAAGACGGTCAGATTGCCGGCAGGATTGCAGTAATGGTCAACCATAAGGAAGAACGGGAACTAGGGATCAGAAAAGTGCGTTTCGGGTGGATCGATTTTATTGATGACGAAAAAGTTTCCGAAGCACTGATTCAGAAAGCCATCGATTATGCCCGGGAAAAGAACATCGGGAAAATCGAAGGGCCGATGGGCTTTACCAATCTCGACAAAGCCGGCATGCTGACCATGGGCTTCGACAAGCTGGCCACGATGATCGGCATCTATAATCACGATTATTACCCGCAGCATCTGGAAAAACTTGGACTGACGAAGGAAAAGGAATGGGTGGAATTCGAGCTGCAGTTCCCGGAAGTGCTGCCGGAAAAAATCCATAAGTTCAACGAACTGATTTCCCGGAAATACAAGCTGAAGGTTCTGGAATTCAAGTCCAAAGAAGAGATCATCGGATACGTAGATCCGATGTTCGACCTGCTGGACGAGACTTATAAGCACCTGTCCACCTACACGCCTATTTCAGACGAGCAGCGTAAAACGTACAAAGAGAAATACTTTAAACTGATCGATAAAGACTATATTGTCTGTGTTGCCGACGATACGGATCAGCTGGTTGCCTTTGCCATCACCATGCCTTCGTATTCCAAAGCACTGCAGAAATCCAAAGGGAAGTTGCTGCCTTTCGGATGGTGGCATTTCCTGAGAGCCGGGAAGAAAAATGACCGCGCGAATTTTTACCTGATCGGAATCCATCCGGATTACCAGCGAAGAGGAGTAACCTCCATTATCTTCAAGGAAATCTGGAAGCTGTTCCGTAAGAAAGGAGTAAAATACCTGGAGACCAACCCTGAACTGGAAGAAAACAAAAGCGTGCAGCTGCTATGGCAGGATTACAATCCGGTAAATCACAAAAGAAGAAGAACCTACGCGCTGGAGATAAATAATGAGTAATAATTAAATTTATGAATCCTTTCAAATCCGTAACACCCAAACTCATACTCTCATACCCTCATACCCTCATACCCTCATACCCTCACATCCTAAAACTCTAAAACACTTTAAAAAAAAACAACATGAAACCACAGCTTATCATTTTCGGTGTTTTGGCAGCCGGCTATATTTCGTACAATCTTTTTTTCCGGATTGCTGATGAACGCACCAATACCGTGGTCAACATCCTGTTTGCAAGCATTATTTTTGCTTATATCGCCTTCATGGCCTTCTCGCTTCTTAAAAAGATGAAGAAATAGTCCGGTAATGATCTGAATTCACTATTGAGTGTTCCATAATATCAGTGACGTCTCTTACGGGAACTATTGTGAACCCTGACTATAAAAAAAGGAGAAACCTGCAAGAAGAAAACAATTGCAAAAAGCTAATTTTTATTGATTCTAAATTACCGGTTTACCGGATTTTAATTCCACTTTTAACCTCATAAATTTCATGCTTTCTTGTTTATTCGCTAAATTTGCAAATTGAGATAATAATGCAAAAATGAATTTACCTGAAAGTTATATTCCAATCCTTTTACAGGCAGGCGTTGCGATCGGTTTCGTAGCGATTTCCCTGCTTGGAGCGCATTTTTTAGGTCCGAAACAGAAAAAAGGAGATTCTGTGAAAAACCAGAGCTGGGAATGTGGAGTCCCGGTAGAAGGAAATGCAAGAACGCCGTTTTCGATCAAATACTTTTTAACTGCGGTACTGTTCGTCTTATTCGATATTGAAATCGTATTTTTTTATCCGTATGCCGTCAACTTCAGAGAGTTCGGCATGGAAGGTTTTCTTGCGGTACTTACCTTTGTGGCCATCTTCTTCATGGCATTTTTCTATGTCTGGAAAAGAGGAGCCCTGGATTGGGATAAGTAAAGAATAGAAATTTTAAATGACTGTTTTAGATGATACAACTGAGGTTTACAACTAACATTAACCCCTTTTTATGATCTAAATTAAAATCTTAAATCAATCAAATGTCAGATAACAAACCAGTAATAAAAACAGATGCACCGGCTCCGGAAGGATTTGAAGGAGAAGGGTTTTTCGCAACGAAACTGAGCAGTGTAATCGGGATGGCCAGAAAATTTTCTCTTTGGCCGCTTCCTTTTGCCACTTCATGCTGCGGTATTGAGTTTATGGCTACCCTGAATCCCACGTATGATGCATCACGATTCGGGATGGAAAGAAACTCCTTCTCTCCGAGACAGGCAGACCTGCTGATGGTCTGCGGAACCATAGCCAAGAAATTAGGACCGGTACTGAAAGAAGTATACACCCAGATGGCCGAGCCGAAATGGGTGGTTGCCGTAGGGGCATGCGCATGCAGCGGTGGTATTTTTGACACCTACTCTGTATTGCAGGGAATCGATAAAATAATTCCGGTAGACGTCTATGTTCCGGGCTGCCCTCCCCGACCTGAGCAGATCATCGAAGGGGTAATGCAGGTTCAGGCTCTCGCCGAAAGCGAAAGCATCAGAAGAAGAGATACGCCTGAATACCAGAAACTATTAGATTCTTACAATATTAGCAACTAACGGAAATGACCAACGAATTTGTATTAGAAGCCATCACCAGGGAATTTCCGGAATCCGTTATCGCAAGCTCGGAACCTTATGGAATGTTGACGATTGAAGTAAAGAAGGATGACCTGAAAAAAATCGTTCATTACCTGAAGGATTCTTCTCTGGAAATTAATTTCCTGACCGATATCTGCGGCATCCATTATCCTGAATTCCCGGATAAGGAAATCGGTGTGGTATACCACCTGCAGAATATGATGGAGAACTTCAGGCTGCGTCTGAAAATCTTCATGACCCGGGAAAACATCGAAGTGGATTCTTTGGTGGATCTGTATGCAGGCGCCAACTGGATGGAAAGGGAAACCTATGATTTCTTCGGAATTAAATTTAAAGGACATCCGGATCTCAGACCTATCCTGAATATGGAGGACCTGGGCTACCACCCGATGCTGAAGGAATATCGCCTGGAAGACGGGACAAGGACCGATAAGAACGATGATATGTTCGGAAGATAAAAAAGCGGATGGCAAACGGCAGTCAGCCAATAGCCGGAAGCAAATAGCTAAAAGCAATCATTATGAAAGATAACTCATTATCTAATATACTCAACCAATACGAAAGTAAGGAACAGATTGACGGGCAACTGTATACCCTCAATTTAGGGCCTACCCACCCTGCAACGCACGGGATCTTCCAGAACATCCTAACGATGGACGGAGAAAGGATCCTTCACGCAGAACAGACGGTGGGCTATATCCACCGGGCATTCGAGAAAATTTCCGAAAGAAGGAACTATTCCCAGATTACCACCCTTACCGACCGTATGAATTACTGTTCTGCGCCGATCAATAACCTGGGCTGGCACATGACGGTTGAAAAACTGATCGGGGTTGAAGTTCCGAAGCGTGTGGATTATATGCGTGTTATTTTAATGGAACTTGCCAGGATCGGTGACCACCTGATCTGTAACGGGGTAACCGGGATGGACTCAGGAGCCATTACGGGACTTACCTATATGTTCATCGAAAGAGAACGTATTTACGATATGTACGAGCAGATCTGCGGAGCGAGGATGACGACCAATATGGGAAGAATCGGCGGTTTTGAAAGAGATTTCACCCCGAAATTCCATGAGTTGCTGAAGGATTTCCTGAAGACCTTTCCGCCAAGATTCAAGGAATTCTGTACTTTACTGGAAAGAAACAGGATTTTCATGGACCGGACCATCGGAGCAGGAGGCATTTCTGCCGAGAGAGCATTAAGCTATGGTTTTACAGGTCCGAACCTCCGTGCTACCGGCGTTGACTATGACGTGAGAGTAGCGCAGCCTTATTCTTCATACCAGGATTTCGATTTCATCATCCCTGTGGGAACCTCAGGAGATACCTACGACCGTTTTATGGTCCGTCAGCAGGAAATCTGGGAATCCATCAAAATCATCAAACAAGCTTACGAAAATCTTCCTGAAGGTCCGTTCCATGCGGATGTTCCGGATTTCTACCTTCCTGAAAAGGCGGATGTTTATAAGAAGATGGAAGCTCTGATCTACCACTTCAAGATCGTCATGGGTGAAACGGATGTTCCGAAAGGGGAAGTTTACCATGCCGTGGAAGGAGGCAACGGGGAATTAGGGTTCTACCTGGTGAGTGACGGCGGAAGAAGCCCTTACCGGCTGCACTTCAGAAGGCCTTGCTTTATCTACTACCAGGCCTATCCGGAGATGATTACAGGTTCCGTAATTTCTGACGCGATCGTTACCATGTGTAGCATGAACATTATTGCGGGAGAATTAGACGCATAAGATGGTAAAAAGTACAGGGTATGGATGTACCACGTACTTGGAAATATAAACAGATAATAATACTTTGTACTTTGTACAATGTACATTTTACAACAAAATAAAATGAGCGAAACAATAGCTTTTAAACCGGAAAGTTTAGCACAGGTCCACAAAATGATGGCAAGATACCCTGAGGGAAGACAAAAATCGGCCCTTATTCCTGTTCTTCACCTGGCACAGAAAGAATTCGGCGGATGGTTGGATGTTCCCGTGATGGATTATGTTGCGGAATTGCTGAGCATCAAGCCGATCGAAGTATATGAAGTGGCTACTTTCTACACCATGTTCAACATGAAACCGGTTGGGAAATATGTACTGGAAGTATGCCGGACGGGACCTTGCATGGTTTCGGGAAGCGAAAAGATCCTGAACCACATCAGAACCAAACTGAATATTAAGGACGGACAGACCACGGAAGACGGAATGTTCACCTTAAAGCCTGCAGAATGCCTCGGTGCCTGCGGATACGCTCCGATGATGCAGCTTGGGAAATTCTTTCATGAAAATTTAACGATCGAAAAAGTAGACGAAATCCTGGATCTTTGCAGAGAAGGGCAGGTTGCTTTGGACTAATTGAATTTTAAATATCAAATAAATAAGAAGCGTACCACCGGAGCCACAAGCTATCGGCCATTCGCTAAAAGCATATAGAAATGAGTAAAAAACTTTTACTTAAAGACGCCCATATCGAAGGCATCCGCTATTTTGAAACGTACCGTAAACAGGGAGGTTACACTGCTGCAGAAAAAGCCTTGAAAATGACTCCGGAAGAAGTTCTGGAAGAAGTGAAGGCTTCGGGACTTCGCGGACGTGGAGGAGCCGGATTCCCTACCGGGATGAAATGGAGCTTCCTGGCAAAACCGGAAGGCGTTCCGAGACACCTTGTCGTTAATGCCGACGAATCCGAGCCGGGGACTTTCAAAGACCGGTATCTGATGGAATTCCTTCCTCACTTACTGATCGAAGGAATGCTGATTTCATCTTACTGTTTAGGTTCCAATACTTCCTACATCTACATCCGTGGAGAATATTCGTGGATCCCCGATATCCTGGAAGAAGCGATCGAGGAAGCCAAAGCAGCCGGATTTTTAGGTAAAAATATTTTAGGAACCGGTTTCGATTGCGAAATTTATGTTCAGAGAGGTGCCGGAGCCTACATCTGCGGTGAAGAAACGGCATTGCTCGAATCCCTTGAAGGAAAAAGAGGAAACCCTAGACTGAAACCGCCGTTCCCGGCCGTAAAAGGACTTTGGGAAAGACCGACGGTTGTAAATAACGTTGAATCTATTGCCGCCATCGTTCCGATCATCGATATTACCGGAGCGGAATATGCCAAAATCGGTGTAGGAAGATCTACCGGGACCAAACTGATTTCGGCCTGCGGAAACATTAACAAACCGGGGGTTTATGAGATCGACATGACGATTACCGTTGAAGAATTCATCTACTCCGACGAATATTGCGGCGGAATCAAGGACGGAAAAAAACTGAAAGCCTGTATTCCGGGCGGAAGTTCCGTTCCGATCGTTCCTGCCAATTTATTATTGAAAACTGTAAACGGGGAGCCGAGATACATGAATTACGAATCTTTGGCTGACGGTGGCTTTGCTACCGGAACCATGATGGGTTCGGGAGGTTTCATCGTGCTGGATGAAGACCAGTGCGTGGTGGAACATACCATGACCCTGGCAAGATTCTATAACCACGAAAGCTGCGGACAATGTACGCCTTGCCGTGAAGGTACGGGATGGATGTACAAGATTTTAAAGAAAATCGAGAACGGAGAAGGAAAAATGGAAGATATCGATCTGCTTTGGGACATCCAGAGAAAGATCGAAGGAAATACCATCTGCCCGTTGGGTGATGCTGCGGCATGGCCGGTGGCAGCAGCGATCCGTCACTTCAGAGACGAGTTTGAATGGCATGTGAAAAACCCTGAGTTGTGTAAGACACAGAACTATGGACTGGCCCATTATGCAGATCCAATCCCTGCTGTTGAAACCAATGTTTAAGATGAAGAGTTTATTGGTTGCCGGATTAATGATGTCGGGGTTTGTTTTTGGACAAAGAATAAATTCCGATACTTTAAAAGTTGCACATGATGATGGATTAATTGTTTATGCAAATAAGCCTTATCCATTAAGTAAAAAAGGTCAGGTCTTCGCTTTTTTCGGCTGGAACCGGGGGGCTTTCAGCAACTCGGACATCCATTTCACAGGAAACGGCTATGATTTTCAGCTGAACAATGTTTCTGCAAGAGACCGGCCTACGAAACTTGGAATTGTCTATATAGATCCGTCCTGGTTTACCGTGGTTCAGTATAATTTCAGAGCAGGTTATTTTATTAAAGATAATTTAGCTTTGGTTTTAGGGATCGACCATATGAAATATGTGATGAACCAGAACCAGACGGTTGATTTTTCAGGAACGATTTCCGATCCGAAATATGCAGCGATGGTACAGAACGGACAGGTGAATCTGGCAGACGAACAATTCCTTACCTTTGAACATACGGACGGACTTAATTATGAAAATTTAGGTCTTGAAAAATATAAGAATCTTGTTCACAAGAAAAATGTAGACCTGATATGGTCTTATGGAGCAGGACTCGGGTTCATGTTTCCGAAGAGTAATGTCAAACTTTTCGGGAATGACAGAAGCGACCGTTTCCACGTAGCGGGGATGGGAACCGATCTGAGATCGAGCTTAAACCTGGTTTTCTGGAACCACTGGATGATCCGGGCAGAAGCCAAAGCCGGATACATCAACATGTGGGACATTAAAACCACATTGAACAACAAACCGGATAAAGCCCGTCAGGATTTTGTTTTCGGACAGGTGCTGGCAGGAATCGGATATACCTTCAATACAAAAAAGTATAATTAAACAGAGCTTAATGGCTAAGGCATAAGCGAAAAGCATAGAATATGAGCGAAGAGGTTAAAAAATTTAAAATAACTATAGACGGACAGACTGCCGAAGTGCTGCCCGGAACTTCTATCCTGGAAGCCGCAAGGCAGATCGGTGGAAAATCGGTACCTCCGGCAATGTGCTACTACAGCAAATTGGAAACCAGCGGAGGAAGATGCAGAACCTGCCTGGTGGAAGTTTCCAAAGGGTCTGAAGCAGATCCGCGTCCTATGCCGAAACTGGTGGCCAGCTGCAGAACCAATGTAATGGATGGCATGGAAGTAAAAAACCTTACTTCCGAAAAAGCGCAGGAAGGCCGTAAAGCCGTAACCGAGTTTTTACTGCTGAACCACCCGCTGGACTGCCCGATCTGTGACCAGGCCGGGGAATGCCATCTTCAGGATCTCGGATACGAATACGGTAACGAAAATACCAGAACGGAATTCGAAAGGAATACCTATGATGCCGATGACTTAGGTCCTCACATCAAACTGAATATGAACCGATGCATCCTGTGTGCAAGATGTGTACTGGCTGCAAACCAGCTTACAGGAGAAAGAGAACACGGAATCCTTTTCAGAGGTGATCACGCGGAAATTTCAACATATCTGAATAAAGCCCTCGATAACGACTTTATCGGAAACGTGATCGACGTTTGCCCGGTAGGTGCCTTAACCGACAGGACGGCCCGTTTTTCCAGCAGGGTTTGGTTTACCAAGCCGATGAACGCTTCCTGCAACTGTGGAAAATGTTCCGGAAAAGCAGTAGTCTGGATGAAAGGTGACGAAATTATAAGGGTAACCGCCAGAAAAGACCAGTGGGGTGAAGTGGAAGAATTCATCTGCGATACCTGCCGTTTTGAAAGAAAAGAATTGTCGGATTGGAATATCGAAGGCCCTAGGCATATCGACCGGCATTCGGTAATTTCCCTGAATCATTATGAGAAGCCTAAGGACGAACTGAGAGTCCTGGACAACCCGATGGCCAAAGAAATCAGCGAGAAAGACGAAAAATAAAAAGTTGGATGCTGGAAGAAGGAAGCTGGAAGTTTAAAACTTATCTTCCCCTTTCAACATCAGCCATTTAAAAATATAAAAAATTGGTAATGTGATGATGAGCTGATGCCACGATGTACTGAACATCCCGCTTCCGGCTCCCATCTTCAAAACATTTAAAATAAAATGGATTTAATTACATTTAAACTTATCCTTGTATTAGCCCTTTTCCTGCTTTCGCTGACGATTGCAGCCTACTCTACCTGGGCGGAACGAAAAGTGGCCTCGATCATGCAGGACAGGATCGGTCCGAACAGAGCCGGACCTTTCGGATTGCTGCAGCCTCTTGCGGACGGCGGAAAGTTTTTCTTTAAAGAAGACTTTACCCCGGCCAATGCCGAAAAATTCCTTTTCGTGCTGGGGCCGGCTTTGGTGATGTTTATTTCACTGATTACCGGAGCAGTGATTCCTTGGGGAAGAAGTTTAAATATTGCCGGTACCTCTTATGATCTTCAGGTGGCCAATATCGACGTGGGGGTTCTTTTCATTATCGGAATGGCTTCCATCGGGGTTTACGGGATCATGATCGGAGGCTGGGCTTCCAACAACAAATATTCATTATTAGGCGCCATCCGTGCTTCTTCACAGATGATTTCTTATGAACTGGCGATGGGACTGGCTTTGCTTTCCATCATCATGATGACAGGAAGCCTTGATCTGAAAGAGATCACGGCCAGCCAGACCAACGGGAAATTATGGGGCTTTATTCCATGGGTTTCCGGACTGAACTGGAATATTTTCTACCAGCCGATTGCTTTCCTGGTTTTCTTTGTAGCTGCTTTGGCAGAAACCAACAGGCACCCTTTCGATTTACCGGAATGTGAATCCGAACTGGTAACCGGATATTCTACGGAATATTCATCCATGAAACTGGGACTGTACATGTTCGGTGAATATGTGAATATGTTTATCTCCAATGCTTTCATGGTGGTTCTTTTCTTCGGAGGCTACAACTATCCGGGTATTGAATGGGTAACGCAGCACTGGGGTGAAAATACGGCAGGAATCCTGAGCGTCATAGCATTCTTAATGAAGACGATCATCGGAATCCTGATTTTCATGTGGATCAGATGGACGCTGCCGAGATTCAGATATGACCAGTTAATGCATTTGGGATGGAAAACGCTGATCCCGATGGCATTGGTGAACTTATTGGTTACCGGAGCGGTGATTTTGGCTTTCGGTAGTTAATCATTTGAAATTAAATTAATTTGAAAATTTGATAATGTGAAGATGAGTTGATGTGATGATCTTCCGTCTTCTAACATTTAATAATAAAAATAATGAAACTTACAAACAGATCAAAAGTTGTTTCCAATAAAGAAATGACCCTTGCTGAAAAAATCTACCTGCCTGCGATTTTTACGGGAATGGGGATTACCTTTAAGCATGCTGTAAGAACGGTGCTGAAAGGAGCTCCGGCAGTATATGCCTATCCGGAAGTACAAAAGCCGAGAGCGGAAATCTGGAGAGGCCAGCACGTTCTGAAAAGAGACGAGGAAGGCCGGGAAAGATGTACCGCCTGCGGATTGTGCGCTGTAGCATGCCCTGCAGAGGCTATCACGATGACGGCGGCTGAAAGAACAAAAGAGGAAAAGGATCTGTACAGGGAAGAAAAATACGCATCGGTCTATGAAATCAATATGCTGAGATGTATTTTCTGCGGGATGTGCGAAGAAGCCTGCCCGAAATCGGCGATCTATCTCACCGACCGGCTTGTGGATGTAGAGACCAACAGAGGGTCTTTCATCTACGGAAAAGACAAATTGGTGGAAAAAATAAATGAAAGGATTGACATTACTGAAAGACAATCCGAGAAACAAAAAAATGCGGTAAAATAATGGATCAGTTTTTATTTTTCTTGGTAGCGTTTTTAGCAGTGGCCAGTGCGGTGTATTTCGTATTTGCCAGAAATCCTCTATATGCTATCCTGTCATTAATTGTGACGATGTTTTCAATTGCAGGCATGTACATTCTTCTGAATGCACAATTCCTTGCGATTATCCAGATCATTGTATACGCCGGGGCCATCATGGTACTGTTCCTGTACATCCTGATGATGCTTAACCTTAATAAGCAAGACGAAAGTAAGAAGAACAATACTTTAAAATTTGCCGGTGTTTTTACGGCAGGTCTTCTTTTAATCGGAGTTTTAGGTGTGTTCAGAGGGGTACAGCAAAACCACGTGGTGGTAGAAAATGCCGACCGGAGCATCGGGCTTACCAAAAATCTGGGCAGGCTTTTGTTTAATGAATATGTTTTACCGTTTGAGCTTGCATCCATCCTTATTTTGGCAGGTATTGTAGGTGCGGTATTAATCGGTAAAAAAGATTTATAAAATTATGGGAGAAGTAAATACATTTATACAAAGTGTTCCTCTGAATTACTTCATCATTCTTTCGTCAGTATTATTCTGTCTGGGGGTGTTGGGCGTATTGCTGAGAAAAAATGCTATTGTTATCTTAGGTTGTGTAGAGCTTATGCTGAATTCGGTAAACCTTTTGCTCGCTGCTTTTTCAGCGTATAAAGGAAACGGCGACGGACAACTTTTAGTGTTCTTCATTATGGTGGTGGCTGCTGCGGAAGTGGCGGTAGGTCTGGCAATTATTGCTATGCTCTATAGAAATACCCGTTCTGTTGATGTAAGTATATTTAATAAATTAAGAGGATAAGAATGGAAAATTTAGTATATGCAATAATACTTTTACCCCTTTTAGGTTTTCTTATTAACGGTTTATTCGGTAAAAATCTGCCGAAAATCATAGTAGGCAGCCTGGCGACGGCAATGGTTTTTGCTTCTTTCTGCATCGCAGTAAGCATTTTCCTGGGTTTCAATTCCGAAAGCCAGCCGGTTATCGTAAAAGCTTTTGAATGGTTCAGGGTAAACGGGGTCCAGATCAATTTCGGGTTCCAGATCGATCAGCTGTCTCTGATGATGGTGATGATCATTACCGGAATCGGTTCTTTAATCCACCTCTACTCCATCGGATATATGAGCCACGATAAAGGATTCTATAAGTTTTTCACTTACCTTAACCTGTTTATCTTCTCCATGCTGTTATTGGTGATGGGAAGCAATTACCTGATCCTGTTCATCGGATGGGAGGGCGTAGGACTATGCTCTTACCTGCTGATCGGGTTCTGGTATACCAACGAAGAATATGGTAAAGCGGCAAGAAAAGCCTTCATCATGAACAGGATCGGTGACCTTGCGCTGCTGATCGGGATCTTCATGCTGGCTTCTCAGACCAATGCTGTGGATTACCTTACGATAAAAGAAAATGCAGGGAAATTTGAACTGGACGGAAGCGTGATTATCTTTATTACGGCAAGTTTATTTATCGGGGCTACCGGTAAATCGGCTCAGGTTCCTTTATACACCTGGCTTCCGGATGCGATGGCTGGTCCTACCCCTGTTTCTGCATTGATTCACGCGGCAACGATGGTAACGGCAGGGGTCTATCTGATCGTACGTTCAAATTTCTTATTCACTCTTGCACCGAGCGTTCAGGATATTATTTTATTCATCGGATTCATTACGGCTGCGTTGGCAGGATTCTATGCCCTGCGCCAGAATGACATCAAAAAAGTACTGGCTTACTCTACCGTTTCCCAGCTTGGATTCATGTTCATTGCATTGGGACTGGGTGCTTATACCACGGCAATGTTCCACGTAATGACGCACGCTTTCTTTAAAGCATTACTGTTCTTAGGAGCAGGTTCTGTTATCCATGCCATGAGCAACGAGCAGGATATGCGCTTCATGGGAGGACTGAAAAAATACATTCCGGTAACCCACGCCACTTTCCTGATCGGGACCCTGGCCATCTCCGGATTCCCTTTATTATCAGGGATGATCTCCAAAGACGAAATTCTTGTCGCTGCTTTTTCCAAAAACCCGATCTATTGGGTCATGCTGTTTATCTTAGCGGCAGTTACGGCAACTTATATGTTCAGACTATATTACCTGACCTTCCACGGAGCATTCAGAGGCACGGAAGAACAGAAGCACCACCTTCACGAAAGCCCGTCGAATATGACGCTGCCATTGATCGTGCTGGCCATCCTTTCCGTAATCGGCGGTTTCATCAATCTTCCGCATTTTATCGGACACGGCCACTATGCGAAATTAATGGAATGGCTGAAGCCGGTGCTTACCGAGGAAAGCTACAACCAGATGGAAGCTACCCTTTCGGGAGTACCTTTCGGGACTGAAATGATTCTTTTAGGAGCAACGGTTCTGATGTTCTTCACGGTTTGGTTCCTGGTAAAAAATACCTACGTTAACAAGAAAAAACAGGCCCTGCCGGAGGCAATGTACACCGGATGGGAGAAACTGTCTGCCAAGAAATTATATGTTGACGAACTTTACAATGCGATTATTGTAAAAACAGTGGAAGGATTAGGACGCGGAGGAAGAATGTTCGATAAAGGGATTCTTGACCGTTTCGTAGACTTTGTAGGCGAGGGCGCTGAAGACAGCGGAAGAGCCATGAAGCGTATCCAGAACGGAAATGTAGAGAACTATATTCTTATCATGTCTCTGGCAGTGGGAATTATATTAATTGTTAACTTTTTATTACAATAATAATGTCGGGTTTGTTATTAACATTATTGCTATTACCTCTTGTAGGTTCGGGATTAGTTTTTGCCTGGAAAAACAATTCCAGCAAATATTTGGCACTGGGAATTGCGTTGGTACAGATGCTGGTTACCTTCTACATTGCAGCGGATTTTGATTTTAATCCGACGGTAGACAGCGTATTGCAGCACGAGATCAATTATCCATGGTCACAATTTATGAAAAGCTCTCTTCACTTCGGGATCGACGGGATGAGCCTGCTTCTTTTATTGCTGACGAATATTTTAACGCCGGTTATTATTTTATCTTCATTCAATGAAAATATAAGCTACAGAAATACGTTCTACGGACTGATTCTGATGATGCAGTTCGGGCTGATCGGGGTATTTACCTCGCTGGACGGATTGCTATTCTATATTTTCTGGGAAGTAACTCTGATTCCGATCTGGTTTATTGCCGGGCTTTGGGGTCAGGAAAATAAAAGATTCGAATTCACAACGAAATTCTTCGTCTATACCTTTGTAGGATCACTGTTCATGCTGGCCGGATTGATTTATGTGTATAATCACTCGGCATCATTTGCCCTGACGGATCTTTACAATGCCCAGCTGAACGAAACCCAGCAGACGGTGGTATTCTGGTTTATCTTCTTTGCCTTTGCAGTGAAATTACCGGTATTCCCGTTCCACACCTGGCAGCCGGATACCTATACGTATTCGCCGACTCAGGGATCGATGCTTCTCTCAGGGATCATGCTTAAAATGGCGATCTATGGGGTAATGCGTTACCTGTTGCCGATCACCCCGCTTCCGATTGCCGGAATTTCAGGACAGATCGTTATCATCCTGGCCATTATAGGAATTGTTCATGGGGCGCTGATTGCAATTATTCAGACCGACATGAAGAAAATTATTGCCTATTCGTCTTTCTCCCACGTCGGACTGATGGTAGCGGGTATTTTTGCCTCTGCCGTGATTTCCCTAAGAGGAACCTTTAACATTGAAGGGGCTGAAGGCGCTTTGGTACAGACATTTGCCCACGGGATCAATGTGGTGGGTCTGTTCTACTGCTGCGATATTTTATACAAGAGATTCAAATCAAGAGACATCAGACAGATGGGCGGCCTTGCAAAAGTAGCGCCTAAGTTTGCCGTGTTGTTCCTGATTATTATACTGGGTTCGATGGGCGTTCCGTTGACCAATGGATTTATCGGAGAATTTATCCTGTTGAAATCGGTGTATGATTTCAACGGATTGGCAGCGGTGATCGCCGGTCTTACGGTAATCCTTGCCGCAGTCTATCTGCTGAGATTTTACGGAAAAGCGATGTTCGGGCAGGGTGACGAAGCAGTTTTAAGTACGGCAAAAGACCTGTCTGCCGTTGAATTTTCGGTATTGGCCAGTTTAGCGGTTTTCGTGATCGTGTTCGGTATTTTCCCGCAGCCGATCATCGAAATGGTGAATAGTTCGTTGAAGTTTATTTACCAGTCAATGGTAAGCTAATTTGATATTTTAAGAAATGAGTGTTTTAATTATTGTTTTCCTAACGGCAGTTGTTGCGTTATTTTCAGGAGTTTTTGAACAAGGGAAATTCGCAAGATACATTGGGATTTTGGGATTAATCATCGCATTATGGGTAAGTTTTATGCCGGAGCTTTCGTTCTTCGGACAGTACAGGCATATGTACGACTATACCGGAAATACGGCGCTGTTCACTAAAATATCAATCGTAACGACCTTATTGTTATTCTTTCTGGGAGGTTTTGCATTCAGCAACCACAGAAGCCACCAGTCGGAACTTTACGCTTTGATGCTTTTTGCCCTTTGCGGCGGGATTATCCTTTTCGGATACCAGAACATGGTGACCTTATTCCTGGGGATTGAGATTCTGTCGATTCCATTATACGTAATGGCAGGTGCCAACAAAACGGATCTGAGATCAAACGAAGCTTCGATCAAATATTTCCTGATGGGTGCCTTTGCCACGGGTTTCCTGTTGTTCGGGATCGCCTTTATCTACGGAAGTGTCGGAAGTTTTGATTTATATAAAATCCAGGATTTCGGGGTTTCCAATCCTAAAGACGTCATGTACATCCTCGGAGTACTGCTTATCCTTTGTGCCCTGGCATTTAAGGTAGCATTGGCGCCTTTCCACATGTGGAGCCCGGATGTTTATTATGGTGCGCCTTCATTGATTACCGCTTTCATGGCAAGTGTCGTGAAAATCTCAGGATTTTTTGCCCTGTTCAGATTGATGACCATCGGATTCGGTGGCGTTACTGCGGAATGGATCAATGTTTTCGGCGTATTCCTGATCATTACCTTATTGCTGGCGAACGTGATGGGTCTTGCCCAGACCAATGCCAAAAGGATGCTGGCCTACTCTTCCGTTTCACATGCAGGATATATCGGATTGGTATTCTTCGGAATGACCAGCCTTTCCACTTACAACCTGGCTTTCTATCTGTTTGCTTACGCTTTATCAACCGTAGGGGTTTTCATGTCCCTGATCTACGTTGAAAAGCTGAAGAGGGAAACTTCTTTCGGAGCATTTAAAGGATTGGCAAAGACAGAACCTTTACTGGCCTCTGTGGCGGCAATCTCTATGCTTTCAATGGCCGGGATTCCGTTAACTGCGGGTTTCATGGGGAAATTTGCACTGTTCTCTCAGGCGATGAACTCAAAGCACGGGGTATTCCTGGTACTGGTAGCGGTATTGGGATCTGCGGTTTCCATCGCTTATTACCTGAGACTGATTATCTCCATGTTCTTCTTTAAAGAAAGCTCATTCAAATCTTCGGAAAAAGTAACGGTTACTTACAATATAGTTGGCGTATTCGTTGTTGCTTCAGTAATTGTTCTGGGAGTGTTCCCTGATTTATTTGCAAGACTGTTCGGACTGTAAAAAAGTCTTATAAAATAGAAACCACAACCTTAAAGTTGTGGTTTTTTTTTACCTTTACTCTAAATTTCAGCTTTGTCAGACCTTTATAAAAAAGACACGCCCTTTCAGGTGTACATCTCATTCGGACGCTATCTGGATGTGCTGGAACACATCCGGTACAACGACCGACTGGAATACCGGGTCAATTACGCGGAGTCTTTAATCGAAAAAACAAAAAATTTCCGGGAACTCAGAGACGGATTCCAGGACACTTCCCTGTTGGAAAAAAATGAAGACCTCATCCGGCTTCTGCTGGCCGACCTCTTCCCTACCGGCCTAACGCACAATGAGATAAAAGCCGCGAGTATTCCCCTTTCCAATATCACCTTCAACTATACCGAAAGGTTCAAGGCCATTCTGAAAGATGCCGGAAAAGATTTTTCTATTGAGCTCCGGAACATCGACGACGATGAATTTTATGTGTTCTGCTGCTGCCTGATCCTGCAAAGCTATTTTAAAAGAGATATCAAAAGCAACCTGCCTTTTTATTACGACATTCCCAACCGGCAGGGCATTATGAAGCATTACAAAATTTCCGTCAATGCCGATTTTACCGAAGTCTACCCTACGGAAGATGTGAAAATTCCCTCGGAGGAGGTAATTGATATGCTTCTTGAGAATCTGGATGATTTTAAGCTCTGGAAGAAATACTTTCCTTCAAAATCGTGGGTCCTGAAAGGTTTCTCCATTGTCTCTCTCGTCGATTGTACCTCTGAAGTGGCATTATCCGACCTGAAATCCACCATGATCCAAATCGATCCGGAGAATATAGAACCGGATGACAACCTGGTCGAAATTTTCAAATCCTATTTCGATGTGGCCCAACTGAGCTTCGGGCTCATGCTCTTCAACAAGAAAGACCAGCGGCTGGAAAAGCTGCCGATTTACGAAAACGTTTTCACCAACCATATCCTCGATTTTTGGATCAATACCTTCGACGCGGCAACCCGAAAGGAAACCTTTACCAACCTGAATTATAATTCCAAACCCATCGTCGTTTCCGATATTGAAAATCTGGATCACCCGGTCAAATCCCTGCCGTCGTTCAGTATTTTGAAGGATCACAACATCAACAGCTTTATGGTCATCCCCATTATGAAGGATGGCGAACTTATGGCCATGATGGAGTTTACCTCCCCGATCGCCAACAGCTTTAATGGGTTAAAGCTTAAGAAAATGGAATTTTTTACGGACATGATCTTATTTTCCCTCAAACGGTTCAGCTTCGAAAAGAATTACCAGATCGAGGCCATCATCCAGCGGGAGTATACGACCATCCATGACAGCGTGGTCTGGAAGTTCAGGAACGAAGCCGAAAAATACTTCAATGCTTCCCTGTCTAAAAAGATCTATACCCTGAAACAGATTTCTTTTAAAAACCTGACCCCGCTTTTCGGATTTTCAGATATTCGCTCTTCATCGGAAAAAAGATACCACCTGATGCTGGAGGATCTCAACCGGCAGATCGGCTGTCTTCATGATATTTTCATGATGATCAATCCCGATTCTGAAAAATACCTGCTGGCCATGGAAATTTTTGAATATGAACTCAACAACGAAATCAAAGCCGATACCGAGCAGCGTTTCCAGAGATTATTGAGGGACGAAATCCATCCTTTTCTTCAGGGCAAGCTGGAAATAAAATCATCCGGTGAGGTAAAAGCAAAAATCAAAGACTATTTCGCCCGGGTTTTTATTCAGACCGGTCTCTTTTACGCCAAAAGAAAAAGCCTGGACGATTCGATCACCCTGGTCAACAGAAAGCTGGCCGATGTTCTGGACGAGGCCCAGCTCGAGGCCCAGCAGATCTTTCCGCATTATTATGAAAGGTTTAAATCGGACGGGATTGAGCACAATTTATACACCGGCCAGAATATTGCCCCGGACCTGCATTATTCCTCCAAAGTAGTTCATAAACTGAGATACTGGCAGCTGAAGACCATCTGCAACATGGAACTGGAATTCCGGAATTTCAAAAGAGACCTTCCGGTGGACCTGGATATCGCCTCGCTGATTTTTGTGTATAATGAAAAAATAGACATCCGCTTCAGAATGGACGAAAAACGGTTTGATGTGGACGGTGCTTACAATTCCTATTATGAAGTTATTAAAAAACGCCTCGACAAGGCGCATGTAAAAGACTCTGCCGACCGGATCACCTGCCCCGGAAAAATCACCGTCGTTTATTTCGGCATGGAAAACCAGCGGGAATACCTCGATTACATCGGCAGGCTCCAGAAAAAAGGAATTCTTCAGAACGATACCGAATTTTTAAAAGTGGAAGATCTTCAGGGAATCACCGGGCTTCTGGCTTTAAGGGTTTCCTTAGCGCAATGAAAATCATCCGGAAAAATGAATCAATCTCCTACATATTTTTACGGATGATGTTGCTTCGTTTTTAACACATAAGTCACAGAGAAAGATTTTAATGGTTTGAAAATATTGTAGAACACATCAGATAAAAAATCAAAGATTTTTAAAAACTTATGTGCTCTGAGATGTTTTCAAAGCTTTTATCTTATATCTTATGTTTCTCATGTGTTAAAATTAAACTATAGATTTGCGAAGATATTGATGTGTGGCTTCAGCTCTGCTCAGCCAGCGGAACGCAAAGTTCACGGAGAAAATGTTCCTGCATGTTGCTAAAAGTTTCACAGAGGCGTTCTACTTACAGGAGAATACTGAGCCTGACTTCAAGATAGTTAATCAAGCTACTGCGTAATTGTTCCTTACCACCATGGAGTATAAAGAAATTCAACACCCTGTTTGTCATTCCCGCAGGGAATCTAAACACCGTATTAGAGATTCACTTGGAAAGATTCACGTCTGGATTCCCTGCGGGAATGACATATGAGATGTATACTCTAATGCTCTATGAAAATCTTTGATTTTCCTCTTCTTTGCACTAAAATATTCGCAAAGCTTTATCTTTAAATCTTATCATGTGTTAGAAAAAGCTTTTGTAGTTTTTAATTTTTCTGGATGCTACAGGCTCAGAAAAGCATATCCGAAAGACAGCACGGAAATAATAATCCCGGCCATGAAGATCTGGTAGGTGATCGACAGCAGCCTGTATTTCCGGTCCAGCACTTTTCCCAGATAATACAGATCCTTGACCATGGAATCGTAAATATAATCCCGGTCTTTGATGAGAATATCCATGGCATTCTGGTAATCTTCAAAAATCATCCGGTTAAAATTCCCGAAAAATAGCAGATTCACCTTCCGGTCGGCTACATCCTGAGCCGTAAACCGTACTTTGGTGACATTCGGCTTGGTAGACAGGATCGCAAAAATAATCGTCAGAACACTGGAAATCAATAAAATAAAACTCGGGATAATCAGATGTGAATTTTTCGGGGCATCCAGTTTCGGTACCAGTACGGAAAGGCAGACCGAAATAATGATAGCATTAACGGACAATAGAATGTTCGCCTTGCTGTCTGCAATATCGCTCAGCCGGGTATGGTTTCCGAGGGTTATCCTGAATAAAGTATCTACACTCCGGTCGGATTTCGGCTCTTTCTCCTTCTTGGTTTCGGGAGGCTGTTTTTTGCCGTCGTCTTTCTCCAGCTTTTTCTCAATCCTTTTAATGTTTTTTTCCTTCAGCGGCTGCCAGTTCTTTTTGGCGTAATCCGTATAAAAGCGGTGCTTGTTTTTAAGCATATCCAGATTGCCGGCATTCCATTCGTCATTAGAGTAGCAACGCACGTTCGTCAGTTCCCATTCTTTTCTCAGGGCATCGGAAATATCGTTGTAGTCGTGGCTGGCAAAATGGCTGCAGTCGGCATCTTTTACGATTTTCTCCAGGAGGTTTTGAGGTTTATAGGTAATTCGGGTAGCCAGGATCAGCCTGGAAATTTCCTCTATGCCCACCTCTGGATAATTCTCATTTCTCAGAAATTTTTCTGCAATCCGTACGCCGGCTTCTTCGTGCTCTTTGGCACATTCTATGTATCCTGTATCGTGGAACCATAAGGCCAGCAGGACTTTTTCCTGATCTTCTTCCGAAACTTCCGTATTCCTGAGAATCTCCTCAGCTTTATTTACTGTAAAGGTAGTATGTATGAAATTATGATAAAAGTAAACCGAAGATAGTTTATCTTTGAATAAGCTTTCCACATAATCTTTGGCTTTGTGTAGAATAGTCATCACCGCAATTTTATTAATGTAAATTTATGAATTTATACTTGAAAACGCATTTAAAAAATACTTCCGTTGCACTTAGGCTTGTCCTGTCTGCAGGAGTGCTTTATTCATGCGCTACCTATAACGTAAAAAAGGGCAAAAACTTATCTGAAGTAAGCCGTGCCGGCACCCCGTCCGGAAACGAGTTTAAGCTTTTCCTGGTAGGTGATGCGGGAAATGCGGACGAACCACAGGCCCGGCAGACCCTCGACCTGCTGAAAAGACAGCTGGACAGTGCAAACAGCAATTCGATGCTGATTTTCCTGGGTGATAACATTTACCCGAAAGGAATGCCGGAAAAATCCGATAAAAACTATGAAACGGCCAGACAGAAACTGCAAGACCAGCTGGCTATCGCAAAGAACTTCAAAGGCAGAACCCTTGTGATTCCCGGCAACCACGACTGGTACAGCGGGCTTGAAGGGATCAAGGCTCAGGAAGATTTCGTGAAAGATTATTTAAATGATAAAAAAGGATTCCTTCCCAAAAATTCCTGTCCGATTGATGACATCAGCTTAACCAAAGACATCAAGCTGATCGTGATCGATTCGGAATGGGCGCTTTTGAACTGGGACAAATACCCGGGCATCAATAAAGACTGCGATATCAAAACCCGCGAAGACCTTTTCGTGGAGTTTAAAGATTTAATCAATAAAAACCAGGACAAAAGGATCATCGTGGCGATGCACCATCCGCTGATCAGCAGCGGTACCCACGCAGGATTCACCTCTGCGCGTTCCAATCTCTACCCTTTTAAAGGCAGGATTCCGGCACCCGGCGTAGCCAGTCTTCTGAATGTGGCAAGAAGCGCTTCAGGAGCCAGCCCGGAAGACATCAACAACAGCCGCTATGCCGCTCTGGCCGGCCGTATCCGAAGCATTATCCAGGAGAAAGAAAATATTATTTTCGTTTCGGGACATGATCATAACCTGCAGTATCACAAAAGCCGGAACATCCGCCAGATCATCAGCGGTGCCGGCTCCAAGGTAGATCCGGCTTCGATAAAGGAAAATACCGACTTTTCCTACGGCGGAAGCGGTTTTGCCGTACTAAACCTCAGAAAAGACCAGAGTTCCGATGTGGAATATTTTTCGACCAAAAATAATACCCTGCAAAGTCTTTCCCACATTCAGGTGATGGACCGGCCGAAAGAATTCGTGAACAATTATCCCGATTCCTTTCCGGCAACCGTTACATCTACCATCTATCCTGAAAGTTTAACCCAAAAAGGAAAGTTTTATACCTGGCTCTGGGGTAAACACTACCGGAAATATTACAGCCTGCCGGTTGAAGCACCGACCGCCGATATTTCCACGCTGGACGGCGGATATACGCCCTTCCGTGAAGGTGGCGGGAACCAGTCGAACAGTCTAAGGCTGAAAGCGAAGGACGGCCAGGAATTCGTGATGCGCGGCGTTAAAAAAAGTGCCGTCCGCTTCCTAAATAACATGGCATTCAGGAAAAGCACTTTCGGAAACGAGCTGGACAATACTTTCCCCGAAAGGTTCCTACTCGATTTTTATACCACCAACCACCCTTTTACCCCATTTGCCGTCGGGAACATGGCGGATAAGATCGATCTTTACCACAGCAATCCCAGATTGTTTTATATTCCCAAGCAGAAAGCGCTGGGGGAATACAACCAGCATTACGGTAATGAACTGTACATGATCGAAGAACGCTTTTCAGCAGACCCGAAAACGCTGGCTTCCCTGGATAATGCAAAAGACATCGTTTCTACGGACGATGTGCTGAAAAACTTTACCAAAAGCTATAAATATTCCGTCGATCAGGAAACCTATATCCGGGCACGGATCTTTGATATGCTGATCGGCGATTGGGACCGCCATGCCGACCAGTGGAAATGGGCCGAATACAAAGACGGCGACAAGGTGCTGTACAAACCGGTTCCGAGAGACCGGGACCAGGCGTTCAGCAATTACGACGGGACCGCCTTTAAGGTGATTATGAACATCCCGGCCATCCGTCACATGAAGACCTTTAAGGACGATCTCAAAAATGTAAAGTGGTTTTCCATGGAACCCTACCCGCTCGACCTGGTATTGCTGAAAGGAGCTACCGAAGCAGACTGGGCGGCACAGGCAAAATATATCCAGGAGCATCTTACCGACCGTGATATCGACGAAGCCTTCAAAAATCTACCGGAAGAAGTGCAGGATGAAACCCTTGCCGGTATTCAGCGGAAATTAAAACTGAGAAAAGCAAAGCTTGGGACTTATGCTTCCCAATATTATGACGTTCTTCAGAAAAAAGTACCGTTGGCAGGAACTGTGCATCCCGATAAATTCGTGATTACAAAAACAGGAAATACCGTCAATGTAAAACAATACAAATTAGATAAAAACAAACAAAATCCGGAGTTGGTTTTCGAAAAGACCTACGACGATTCCAAGACCAAAGAACTCTGGATCTACGGACTTGAAGATGATGATTTTTATGAAGTTTCCGGTGATGGCAGACCGAAGATGAACATCAGACTGATCGGAGGGTACAATCATGATACCTACAAGATTGCCGATGGCAGCAAAGTAAAGATCTACGATTTTAAATCCCAGAAGAATACCTATGAGACCAAAGGTGCCTCAAAATATATCTCTGATGATTACAATGTGAATACCTACGATTATAAACATCCGAAATACAACTTCTTTGCAGGATATCCGAACGCCAACTTCAATCCGGACGACGGGGTCATTTTAGGAGTGGTGGCCAATTATACGGTGAATAATTTCATCCGCGATCCGTATACGCAGAAACATACCCTCAGGGCCAATATGTACACGGCAACGGGCGGATTCAATGTCGGCTATAAAGGCGTCTTTAAGAAAGCCATCGGCGGCTGGGATGCCGGAATTGACGCTTCATACACCACCCCGTTTTTTGCAAGAACCTTCTTCGGGCTGGGCAATGAAACCATCTATGAAGAGGATGCCGTGGAAAGAGATTATAACCGGGTCAGGATTTCACAGTTCAAATTTGCGCCTTCCGTTTCCACCACCGGCTGGCACGGCCTGAAACACCAGTTTCAGCTCAGTTTCGAACAGGCGAAAGTCCAGAGAAACGACGACCGCTTTATTGCCGTTTCCCCGGATGTGAATCCTGAAGTTTTCAACGGGCAGAAGTTTGCCGGAGCCAATTATACCTTCGGCTTCAGAAACCTGGACAACACCGCCTTCCCTACCCTCGGACTGGAGCTGGCCCTGAATGCGGGATGGAAAGCCAATCTCTCGGAATTCAACCAAAACTTCGCTTCGTTCCAGGGAACGCTGAATATTTTCCACCGGATCGATAAGCGCGGGAAATTTGTCCTGGCCAATTCGGCCAATGCCATGATCATCAACAACAACAATTTTGAATTCTACCAGGCGGCAGCCATCGGCGGGAACAACAAAATGCGGGCGTACCGGAACGAAAGGTTCGCCGGAAAATCCTATGTTGTGAACAATACGGAAATCCGCTGGGATTTCGGACGCGTCAAAAACAGGATCGCTCCAGCCAATATGGGAGTATTGATCGGCTATGACCTCGGCAGGGTCTGGATGGACCGCGAGTCTTCCGATAAATGGCACCAGGGCGTAGGCGCAGGGTTCTGGCTCAACATCCTGGAAATGTTCTCCGCAAGGGTAGATTATTTCACCGGCGAAGATGGCGGCAGGATTTCGGGAGGTGTGGGACTTGCATTTTAGATTCCGTTAAATACGACCCCAAAGCTTTTAACACATTAGAAACATGAGATTAAAGATAAAGTTTGCGCGTATTTTAGAGCACAGAAGAGGAAAATCAAAGATTTTCATAGAGCATTAGAGTATACATCTCATTTGTCATTCCCGAAGGGAATCCAGGCATGAATCTTTCCATACTATTCTCTAATACGCTGTTTAGATTCCCTGCGGGAATGACAAACAGGGTGTTGAATTTCTTTATATTCCATGGTGGTAAGGAACAATTATGCAGTAGCTTGATTAACTATCTTGAAGTCAAGCTTAGTGTTCTCCTGCAAGTAGAACGCCTCTGTGAAACTTTTAGCAACATGCAGGAACATTTTCTCCGTGAACTTTGCGTTCCGCTGACTGAGCGGAGCCGAAGCTTATATCAATATCTGCGCAAATCTATGGTTTAATTTCAAGACATTAAAAACACAAGATTTAAGATGAAATACTTTGAAAACATTTCAGAGCTTCGAAGAAGAAAATCAGAGATTTTTATTGGAATATCGCGATTGAAAATATGTATCTGGTTTGTCATTCCCGCAGGGAATCCGGATGTGAATCTTTCCATGCGAATCTCTAATACAATGTTTAGATTCCTGCGGGATGGCAAAGCCCACAAAAATTTAAAAAATCTTTGCTTTTTTTCTGATGTACTCTAAAAATATTTTCAGCCTATCTAAAAAATTCTTCTGTGACTTATGTATTAAAGGTCATTAGTTCTTAACTTATTTCAGATTAAACCGGTACACTTTTCCACCTGTTTTCTTATCCTTTTCATCGGCGATCAGCAAAGTATGATCATCAAGGAAAACAACGGCTTCTTTTTGGGAATTATGGTTCAGGGCGACGGTGCGGATTTTTACTTTACTGAAATCATCAGGGCTAAAACCGGTCAGCACCTGGATGTTCTTATGGTTTAACAAAACGATCTGGTTTTGGGTGCCGTTGATGGCTGCGGAAGTAATAGCGGCATCGCTGTATCCGCCTTTCAGTTTCAGCCTTCCTATTAATTTAGCTTGAAAGTCACCGGGCTGATTGGGAACTTTAAAGACGAGGAACGTCCCGTCGAAACCTTTGCTCCGGTTTTTGGTAAAGAGGTAAAAATTCCCATTCATCGCTACAAAAGCTTCGCAGTCGTACAGCAGGTTTGATTTCTTAGGAGGGAATTCCGTCTGCCCTTCATAATGAAATTTCGTTTCCTGGATTACCCGGGTTGATTTCTGATCAGCTTTTTTAAGATCAATTTTTAGAATCGACAGGTTCTGCCGGTCGTTGTCGTTGTTGCCGAAGTCCCCGATGTACAGATTCCCCCGGGCATCTGCCGTAATATCTTCCCAGTCGTGGTTCTCTGCGTTTTCCACCAGCACGTCCGCCGTTAGTTCCCCTTGCAGATTTAAGCCGTACACCACATTCTTATTTCCCTGGTCTTCAATGGTCCATAGGATTTTCTTATCCGGAGACAAGGCCATTCCGGAAACTTCCTTCAGCTTTTTAGGCAAAGAAAATTCTACTTTCAGCTCATCGGTTACAGACGAGTCCTGGGCTTTCGGATTGCAGCTCCAAAGGAAAAATGCAGAAACAATAACAACGCGCAACATATTTATTTTTTTAATTTTTTAAACCGGAAATAAGAGAACCGGATATTTTTCTCTAAGTTATTAATAATCTGCTGATGGTGGAGGAAAAATCCTGCTGCCAGACCGATCAGGCTTCCGATGACGGTATCGATAAGCCGGGCCTGCATCAGGTTTCCGACGTGATGAGGCGCAACGCTTGCCGTTTCAGCCAGAAGAATTGTCAGCGGCGTTATGAAAATAACCGCCAGACCGTAATTTCTCACCACTAAAAACTCAATGATAAACTGCAGCACGGTAATCATGATGATCATCGTTATTTTATCGGGATTCAGTAAGAGCATCAGCCAGACCAGACCGATGCCGATAAAAGTGCCCAGGATCCGGTGCGTATTCCGCTGCCGTACATGTTCAAAGTTCCGTCCCTGGATGATGGCAACGGCCGCAATGGAAACCCAGTAGGTATTTTTAAATTCCAGCAGATGACCGGTGATCAGTGTCAGTGCCATAAAAAATCCGATGATGGTGCTTTCGACGAATCGGGTATATCTTCTTTTGTTGAAGGTTCTCTTCGGAACCGTCACCACTTCACTTTTTTCAACAAAAACCGAATACAGGAAAGCCAGTGAGCACGACAGAATGGCGCCCATCGCCACAAGGCCGGTCCTTAACGGAATCAGTTCCGGATCAAAAGGATAGGTGCCTGCCATTGCTGCAACCATAATGAAGAAAAAATTGCCGGGCGGCGGAATTTTAAAATAGGATGAAATAAAATGGGCAAGAAATGAAATGACAGCTACAGACAGGGCTGCAAAATAAATACTGAATCCGAAAAAGGAACTGACGGTAAATGAAAATACGATCCCGAATGCACAGATCGTCAGGTGGATCATCCGCTGGGCCATCGGCGCTGAGGTAAAGTACAGGATCGTGAGGGCTCCCAGGCTGGAAAGTGCGCCGTAGTTCGGCCTTCCCAGAAAATAGCCGATAAACAGACAGCTGCCGATGCACAGTGCGGCGAGAAAAGGGAAATGCCATTTCCTTTCCGTCTGTTTGATTTCCAGCAGGTACTGAAACCGGTGGTGCAGCGGATTTTTCACTTTCATCTACTGCAGGCGTTTGGCTTCTTCCCAAAGGACATCCATTTCTTCCAGCGACAGGTCCGCCAGGCTGACCGCCTGCTCTGCTGCCAGGGTTTCCATTTTCTGAAACCTTGAAATGAATTTCAAGTTGGTTCTTTCCAGTGCCGAATCCGGGTTGATGCCCGAAATCCTTGCATAATTGATCAATGAGAAAAAGACATCCCCCAGCTCCTGCTCTTTTTTAACGGGATCGGTTTCCTCATGGAACTCCCGGATTTCCTCATCCACTTTTTTCCAGGCATCTTCCGCATCATGAAACTCAAACCCGATGCCCTTTACCTTATCCTGGATGCGGTAAGCTTTCACCATGCTCGGCAGGCTTTTAGGAACACCGCCCAGAATGGATGTGTTGCCTTCTTTCAGCTTCAGCTTTTCCCAGTTCTGCTTTACTTCTTCTTCATCTTTCACTTCGGTATCCCCGTAAATATGGGGATGGCGGAAAATCAGCTTTTCGTTTAAGGAATTGATGACATCGGCGATATCGAAGTTCTCTTTTTCAGAGCCTATTTTCGCATAAAATACCAAATGCAGCAAAACGTCGCCGAGTTCTTTTTTGATCTCCTGAAGATCGTTCTGCAGAATCGCATCCGAAAGTTCATAGGTTTCCTCCAGCGTCAGGTGGCGGAGGGATTCCAGCGTCTGCTTCCGGTCCCACGGGCATTTTTCGCGCAGGTCGTCCATAATATCCAGTAGTCTCCCGAAGGCTTCCAGCTTTTCCTGTTTGGTATTCATAGTTTGGGAATTCAAAGTAGTACAAATTTAAGGTAAATATTCTGTTCCGTTCTTTTGTCCCGGAACAAAAAGAGTCAAAACCATTTTAATCCCCGTGAATTTCCATTGGTACCGAAGGTCCGTCCGATATCCGTTTTGATCTGCTTTTGAGGATAATTTAAAAAGCAATGAAGAATTAAAGATTACCGACCGGTACCTAAATTAAAAGTTCTCCCCGAAGGAAGAACTTTTTTAAATGGAATGAGCAGGAATTTTATCCTTCCACCGGTTCGGGTACGATAACATAGCATTCTGCATTAATGGCAACACAAACGTCCGCTTCAGGACAATAGTAAGTTAGCGGAGGACATTTTGAACCGGATGCCGCTCCCTTAATTCCTTTCAGCTCTTTTCTTGACAGACTTTTTAAATTTTTCATAGTAATACAATTGTTTAGTTATAAATTTTTATGATTTTTAATATTCTCAAAGTTAATAAAACATTGATATCATAAAATTTTATTTATCACTTATTTTCAAACAATCTTCAGCCGAAGTATTCTTTTAATTATGAAATCCGGATTTTGCTCTGTAAAGATTATAAAATAATTTTTCCGATCATTAAATACCTTTAACGGTAAGGTTGGCCAAGAACGTTCCTGCATCCGGCTTTCTCCTTCCATCCGCTTAATCCGATTCCTGATCCGGTTTACTTAGAATACCGTACTATTTCTGTTTTAAGCCTGCCAATTTTACCCTGACGGAGAGGATTTCTTTAACATTAAAAATAATCACTGCCAGAAATATAATGGAATAAGCCAGGATCTGTATCAATGAAAGCTTTTCCCCGTAAACGGTTCCCGCCAGAATAAAAGCGATTATCGGGTTAATGTTTAAAATCATGCCCACTCTGGAAGATGAAATCCCGGACAGGGCATACAGATTCAAAAGCAGAGGCAGGATGGTATACATAACGGCAATCACCTCAATAAATATATAAAATTTGAATTCTGCAGGAACGGCTCCCGAATAGGCAGGGAAAAACGGCAACAAGATCAGAGAAGCCAGAATGATGTGGATGTTAAGAATAAGAAATTTATCAAACCTCTTATTGATACTCTGGATAATAAGATAAGCGGCGTAGCTGAACCCGATCAGGCTGCTGTACAGCATATCCATCAGGTTGGAATAGGACAGCAGGATACATCCCAGTCCGCTCAGTGCCACGGAGAGCCATTGCAACCGGTTCAGTTTTTCCCGCAGGATCAGGAACGCCAGGATGGTGGTGATAATCGGACAAACCAGGTAGGCCACGGAAGTAGCCCTTACACTGATGTGGTTCATTACATAAATGAATGAGAACCAGTTGGCGGTCAGAAGCACGCTGCTCACTATATTCAGTCCTATAATTTGTTGACGGGCTTTTCTGGCCAGACTGTTAAAAATGTCCAGGTTTTCTTTCAGTTGCTGCCCTCTGAATAAAATGGAAATCAGTGACATGATGACGGCGCAGCTGAAAACCCTGTAAAAAAGAATATCGAGGGATGAATAGCCATGCAGGGGTTTCAGAACAAGGCTGAACGTTCCCCAGATGGCAAAGGCAATGACTGCGGCAAAATAATATTTTAGCTGTTTCAAGGGAAATCCGGTTTTTTTGATCTGCTTTTAAGAATGGCAAAGGTAAGTATAATTGGTGAGGCACTGACGGCTTTAAAAACAAAGGCAGGATTCTGAATCATTAGCCTGATGAGAGACGCTTGGGTTTAAATTTCCAACGGTCCGTCATTTCATTCGATTGGATTACAGTATTCATATATTACTGCCAATAAACATCCTAACACAAAAACCTGTTTTCTTTGTGACAATTGTCACGCTCAGATTGTGTCAAAAGACGTTGCCCCGGGAAGGGGTCTGATGCTAATTTTGCTATGTAATAAAATGCAGATGTAATCATTTTAAACAAGCAAATAAACAAAAGAATTATGAGCACACAACCTATTTATTATCAGGACGCCAGCAGCCTGGCAGAATTAATACGGAACCGGGAAATATCACCTGTTGAGGTTTTAAAGATTCACTATGAACGGATTAACGCGTTAAATCCGTCTGTTAATGCGATTGTCACCCTTTCCGGCGATGCCCTCCGGGAAGCGGAACGGGCTGAAAAAATGGTTTTAAACGGTGAAAAGCTGGGCCCTTTCCACGGGGTTCCGTTTACGGTGAAAGATTCTATCGATACCTTAAATGTATTGACTCAGAGGGGGTCGCCTATTTTTAAAGGAAGGATTCCGGATGCGGATGCCACCAGTGTGGCGAGAATGAAGACGGCCGGAGGTATCTTACTCGGAAAAACCAATCTCCCTGAATTTTCCTACTGGATCGAAAGTGATAATTTGCTGAGCGGCCGTACCAATAACCCATGGGATTTAAGCCTGACACCCGGCGGCTCAAGCGGCGGCGAATCTGCAGCAGTTGCCGCAGGCCTTTCCCCGATCGGGCTTGGTACCGATCTGGCCATTTCCGTCCGCGGCCCCGCGGCACAGACCGGCATTGTTTCTTTAAAAGCCACCCATGGAAGCATTCCGATGACGGGAATCTGGCCCCGCGCTCCCCGCCGGTTCTGGCACGTCGGGCCTATGGCCAGGAGCATCCGCGATCTTTCCCTGGCATTTTCCGTATTATCGGGGCCTGATGGGCGGGACGGATTTTCATCAGGGCAGGTTCAGGCGGGGAACCGCCGGGAAAGCCTTCCGGGCCTCCCGCTGCGGATAGGATGGATGACGGGCCCCGGTTTCGGACCGGTAGATCCCGAAATGGCCAACACCGTAAAATCGGCAGCCCTTGCATTGAAAGCATTGGGGCATACGGTAGAGCAGGTTGAAATTCCGGCGCTTGAAAAGGATTTTGCTTTGGAGGTCTTTAACCGGATCCATGTCATGGAAATGAAAGAAGCCTTCAGACAGGCCACGGCAGGGAGAAGTGAACATGAGATCTACAAAATGGCAAAAACGATGCTTTCTTTACCGGATACTTCCATGCAGGATTACCTCAACGCCGAACAGGCTGCGGAACGTCTGAGAGACGGGTTTGCAGAATATTTCTTTCAATACGATGTGCTGCTGACCCATGTCCTGCCCGTTACGGCTTACAAACACGGCGAAGAGCAGTTTGTAATCAATGGGGAAACCGTTGATGCCACTTACCTTCAGGGCGCCACCGTTCCATTGAACATTACCGGACTTCCCGGGATATCCATGCGGTTCGGAACCAGCCGTGAGGGCTTGCCCGTCAATGTGCAGATTGTAGGAAGCTGGCATTCGGAACCTACGATTCTCCATGTGGCCTCCCTGCTTGAAAGCGCGGGTTCCGTTTCGGATTTTCACCCTTCCCTGTAAAACGGTTTGGACAAAACTGAAACTTAAGGCCTGATGCAAATAGTCAGGCCTTGTTTTTTATACTGCTATCTTTCCTGATGCGGCTCAGTGTTTCGCGTGACATCCCAAGATAAGAGGCCACCATATACAAAGGCACTTTATTAAAAACATTAGGATAAGTCTTCTGAAATTCGGTGTATTTTTCTTCCGCCGAACCGCTGATCAGCGAATAGATCCTCCGTTGGCTGGCTTCATAGGCCCGTGCCTGCAAACCTTCCTCAAATAATTTCAGTGCCGGAATTTCCGACAGTAGATGCTGCCAGGTTTCTTTTGTCCAGAGGATGACGGTGCTTTTGGAGAGAGCTTCTATATTATACTCAGACGGTGTCCTGTTGTTATAGCTTTCCTGATCGGTCATCCACCAGTTTTCAATTCCGAAGCGCATCGTATGATCCGTACCGTCTTCCCCGAAACGGTATAACCTGAAACATCCGCTGATGATAAAACAGTTGTAATTCCAGACTTCCCCATCATGCAGAAGCGATTGTGATTTCCGCAAGGTGCGTTCCGTCCCTGCTTCACAGATCATCAGGATCTGATCTCCGGGAATTTCCGTAAACTGTTCCAGATAAGTTTTGAATTGGCTAAACATGGCTGTAAAATTATTAAATTGTCCTGAATAAAGAGGGATTTCAGTTAATTTCCAAAATCTGTTGATAATTTCATGGTTTTATCATGTATTTGTTTCTTTTATTTTGATCTCGCCATTTATTATTTTTTCATCATTAACACTCTTTTGAATTTTGCGGTAAAAAATATACGGTTACTTTTTTGCTGAAGCCTTTGCCACAATAACAATAATTCCATGCCCATTTTTGCCTTTGCTTTCTGCAATTTTCTGAAGCTTACTGATATTTAATTCTAAAATATTTAGAAGATCATTATAGATTTGTTAACACAACATTAATAAATTTAATATTTTATAAAAAATTTGCACTACGAATATCGAATGATCAATTAATTATTAAAATTTATACTTATATTTACAAAAAAATTCACAGGTTGGGAAAAAAAATTAAACATGTTACAGGCAGCAGGCCCCGCTCGATCCTTTCTATAGGACTTGGGAAACCGGTTGTTTTGGCATGTATTCTTTTTTTTTATTCCCTGTATTCCCAGGAAGGGTTTGATACTACTCCCCTGATCTCTATACGTGGCAATGCGCAAATTTATTCTTCCGATTCCGGTTTCAGCCGGCAGTTCATAGCACAGGGAAACAAGGATTATAAAATCAGTAATTCCGGTAAAGCTGTGGTATTTCAATCGAAAGACTTTGTAAACGGAAAAAAGCCTGCCCGAATAAAAACAAATTTCTCCATACAGATTATTGACCGGGTAGGTTCCGGGAAACTGCGTAAGACGGTTGCGGATTTCGAGCACCGGAAGAAATCATTTAATTTTTGTCATCTGAACCGTGCTCCTATTTCAAAGGAACAGCCTTATTCTTCCGGCTCCGGCTCCAGTTATCTTATTCCTTCCACGACGTTCAATGATTTTTCAAAGGTCTGTGTTTTTCAGTATAATTTATTGACTAGCTTGATATTAGAACTTCTCTATTTAGAGAAATATTTTTATTTTAACAACAGGTCTCTGGACTTTTGCTTTTCAGAGGTCTTTCTGGTAAGACCTCCGCCCTTGCTTACAGTCTAAAATACAATCTTATTAAAACTTATTCAGGTACTTTTTAAAAAAGCTACCCTTACATAATTAATTACTTTATGATCATAAATCTAACACAAATAAAAAATACAGCCACCGTGCTGATGTTGCTTGCAGGAATCCTGGGCTTTGCCCAGACCTGTCCTTCTACAGCAGAAGGAACCCCCGTATTTAAAAATGATTTCGGAACAGGAACCAGCAATAGCAATACGACTACTACAGATCCGTACGTAGTCAACCATACATATCAGTCAGTTACACCGCCTGACGGTTCTTATTCTGTCACCACGTCTTCTGCTCAGGGTGCGACCTACGTAGAGACCGATCTTACGGGAGGTAAGGATGCCGGCTATAATAATATCGCAGACGGTTCTGTAACCGGAAGATACCTCGCCATCAACATCAATTCCGGCGGAACGGTGAATACGGTGATCTACCGGGTGAGCAATCTGAATGTTGTGCCGGGCCAGCTTTACAGGTTCAGGATCGATATGGCCGGATTATGCAACGGCTGTCCGGATGTTCCGAATTTACAGCTGAGCATCAAAGACGGTAATGATAATGTTTTGGCCACTGCCAATTCAGGAAATCTGGGGGTAGCCAACGACGATGTATGGAGAAGGCTGAACCTTTCTTTTACACCGACGACCTCTATTGTAAAACTGGAAATTGTTAATTTGCAGGCAAACGGAGGCAGCGGAAATGATGTCGGGATCGACAATATTGTCTTTACTCCGGTTGAGTGTGACTCGGACGGTGACGGGGTTGCAGACAGCCTGGATATAGATGATGACAATGACGGGATCCTGGATACCGTAGAATGTCCGAATCAGTTTTTCTGGACAGGCCCGATTGCCTTTTCATCAGATTCAAAAACAGTTACAGGTAGTATAAATGGGGTAGGTTATACTTTCACCTCCAGTCAGCCGGTTTCCTCTACGACGAGTGTATTTCAGCATAATGTTTTCCCTCCGTCTTACGGAGTTCCCAATAATAACCCCACCATAAGGAATGATGCCATTTCCACTAATGTAATCACTTTCAGCCAACCCATGATCGATCCGGTTCTGGTATTTGCTTCATTGGGAGGAGGGCCTACGGTACCTGTTGTTTTTGACCAGCCGATAGAGGTTTTATGGTCAACCTGTACGGGATCGGGATGTATCTTTGTACAGAATTCTTCTACGCAAATTACCGGTAAGGAAGCGTATGTTATCTTAAAGGTACCCGGCGTTCATAATTCAATTTCATTTAACTATACCGTTGCGGAAACTTATGTGAACTTTGTATTCGGAGCCAGCCAAACCATGGCCTGCGACACCGACGGAGACGGAATCCCGAACCGTCTTGATCTGGATTCCGATAACGACGGATGCCCGGATGCGATCGAAGGGGATGAAAACGTTACCCTGAACCAGCTTGTCTTTGCCGGAGGGAACGTTACCTCGGGAACGGGATCTACTGCTCCGAACA